>ERZ777011.1960-NODE-1960-length-18615-cov-3.742726_pt1 | contig 18615 bp, 16 predicted proteins | sample MGYA00374964_ERZ777011 | MGnify/ENA primary metagenome ERZ777011 (study PRJEB29310, sample SAMD00008975) | mouse gut metagenome | study: EMG produced TPA metagenomics assembly of the Metagenome analysis of fecal microbiota from mouse which was promoted...
CCGTTTGAGGGCCGTTTTTGGTGGAAAAAGAATAAGGACAAACCGCCAACCCGTTCTGAATACGTTCACAGAGACACAAAGTGAGACCCCCCGCAATATGGATCGAACAGTGAATTGCTGTTCGATCCATATTGTTTTTCTGCCTTTGATCTGCTATGCTGGAATCTGAACTGGATTACTCACTTCTGGCGTATCATGCGGCTGCAATACCTTCGGCTCCATGGGCCTATCCATCGAACCGATATCCCGATAGATAATCCGAACGCTCTGAGCAGCGCTGCGGGAATATTTCTTGCTCCGCTCCCCAACCTCAATCCGCTGGATGAACAGCCGCAGCAGCTCCGGTGTCAGTTCATCAATGGCAGTGTAGCGCTTCGCTTTCTCAATGAAGGTATCCACATTTGCCGCAGATGCCCTCAGCTTCTCCAGCCGTGCCTCTTTCTCAGGGATCGCATCCTCCAACGCCTTCTGCTCCGCATTGTAGTCACTGGAGAGCATTCGGAACTGTTCGGCGGTTACACGGCCAAGGACGTGATCCTCATAGAGGCGCTTGAACAGCAGAGAGAGTTCACTATTCCGCTTCCGCATGGTGTCCAGTTCTTTCTGGAGCACATTCATCTCCCGCCGTAGCTCTACGCTGTTTTTCTGATTGATGTACTGTGCGAACTGCCGCTCCTGCGTCCTGGCGGAGTGCGTTACCCGACGGATGTCATCCAGTACGATCTTCATCAGATCCATCTCTCGGATATGGTGGGGTGAGCAATTCCCTTTCCCCCGTTTGCCGAAGGTGTAACACTGGAAATTGTACTTGGTTTTCTTCATGGTGGATGCCCGATGCAGCACCAGCGGCTTTCCACAGTCAGCGCAGTAGACTAATCCAGAGAACATATTGGGCTCATCCATCTGCTTCGGAGTCCGTTTCTTATGCTGCCGCACAGTCTGCACGATATCCCACCTCTCTTGGGTGACGAGTGCTTCGTGAGTGTTCTCCACCAGAACCTGTTCACTCTCTGGACGGAGGATGTGCTTTTTGTTCTTGTAGGAGATGGACGTATTCCGCAGCCCAGGCATATGTCCCAGGTAGACTTTGTTGTCCAAGATTCCAGTAACCGTGCTGCCGCTCCAGCTATAGGGTCTGGTGGTATCCAGATGCCTGTGGGATGTGCCATACTTCTCCGGTTTGATACTCCAGCAATGCGCTCAGCTCTGTGGCAGTCCCGGTGAAAGTATGCAGCCGTTTCAGAAATTCAGAGAGGAAAATGAGCTCTGGGTCAGCAGCAGTTTTTTCACTTTCAATCGGTTTTGCAAGCTCCCAAGTGTGCGTTTCTTTCCGAAAACAAAGCTCCAGCACACGCGATTCAATGTCGCGTCCTGTGCAGTGGAGTTCCGCATGTGGACTGTTTCGGTCTTTCCGTTTCAGTACAAAATTGGAGTCTGTCGCGCCGCTCAATCCAGTCGTACCGGATATCATGTTCATCGGATCATCGTCCTTCATCTTGCGGAGATGGTGGATTAGCAGAATCGCAATGTGGTGTTTGTCAGCCAAATGTTTCAGCGAGGAGAGGTCTCGATAGTCATTTGCATAGGAATTATTATCCGGGACGATGTCTCGGATTTTTTGCAGTGTGTCGATCACAATGAGATTCATATCCGGATGTTCAGACAGAAATGATGTGATCTGCTTTTCCAAACCATCTCCAATGCTTTCGGATAAGTTTGCGAAGTGAAGTGTGCCAGGCGCATCATCTGTGATCTGGAACAGTCTGCTTTGAATACGGGTGTAGCTGTCCTCCAGACAGAGATAGAGGACGGTGCCGTGTGTTGTTGGGAGCTCCCATACCGGGTCACCTTTGGATACCTGGAAGCAGAGCCAGAGTGCCAGCCAGGACTTACCAACCTTCGGAGAGCCTGCGAGGATATGCAGTCCTTCCGGAAGCAGTCCCTCCACAATGAATTTTGTTACAGGCAGCGGTGTGGACATCAAAGTATCCGCATCTATAGTTTGTAGTTCCTTCATAAAGTCCTCCTTTTGTTGTTGACAGAGAATGACAATTGTGATAAATTGAATTAGTTACAATTTTTGAATTGGACATTCTTCTGGTTTAATCGTAGCATAGTTTTAGGTATTCGTCAAGACACATTATAATAATTTTATTGGATGTTCATGCGGAGGCTTTTTTATGTGGATTTACAAAATGCACTTTATGGAAAATGGAGAGTTCTTTGAGTATGATACCTATGGTGGACAAGGCTCTGGTGCAGCGCAGAAAGCCTTTCCTTACCTGGAGAGTCTATTGAGTTTTCTGGAAATGAGCCGCGAAGAGTGGGAGCCGATCATGCAGCAGGCTTCTGAAAATTTGGATCGATTCTTGGCTGCAAACGATTTGGCTTACAGCGATCAGGCTATGCAGCTGCTTGGTGAATTGAGTGAGAAGCACATTTATTTCAAGCTGCTGTATCTTCAGTGGTTTTGGCGCAAGGCCGAAGGAAAAGTGGAACCATGGATGGCAGAAGAAATGCGCCAGCTTCCGGAACAATTCGCGTTGTACCAGAAACAGGCGCAGACTTTCGTAGAGAATGTTTTGGATATTGACCAGGTGGGCAGAGACGTACAAGAGAACTTCCAGGCGAACTATGTTTTTGACCAGCCGCACGATGCGGAACTGTTTTGCTTCAAACCGATTCCGGTTAGTTTCGGACCGGTGGGTGAGGATGCCTGTGGAATGATTCTGTATCCGAACACTATCCGTGCTCTGATTGATTTTTCTCTGCGGGACTGTGTTGCAAAAAATATCCCAGTTCGCCGGTGCAGAAACTGCGGCAGATACTTTCCTATTATTGGACGGATCACGGCAGAGTATTGCAGCAGGCCGCAGCCATCCGGGAAGCTCTGCCGGAATATCGCTCCTGTGCAAAAGTGGGCAAAGAACAGCAAGAAGGATCTGGTATTCAGCGAGTACCGACGGGAGTATAAGCGGCACTTCGCCTGGATCAAGGCGGGGAAGATTTCCGAGGAACAGTTTGCCGCCTGGGCTAAACAGGCCAAGGCGAAAAAGCATGATTGTGACGCAGAAAAGCTCTCCTTGGATGAGTTCAAGGAATGGCTAAAAAATTAGAAAACGGATATTTTTGCTAACCTTTGGACTTCTTAAGGATGCCCTTGCATGCAACAGTATGCCATAAAGAGATACCAGCAAATTTTGAAATACGTTGTATTCCAGGCAGATATTGCCGCATAGAGGTATGTCTCCTATCATTTACACCGCTCAGTCATAATGGACAATATTGTCTGATCTGTCTGCCGCATTCCCTGCTGTGCCAAGATACCAATATTAGCGATGGTGTTATCCACGCCCTTGGTAACAATGCCGTCACCGCTCTTGAATTCCTGGCGATTCTTGTACATAGAATAGCCCAGGAGCCCTGCGTCCACACTGGCAGCGATCTTGGCGGCGCAGGAGGGCTTTGCCCCGTCGCAGATGGTGCCGCTGATCATAGCCACAGCGTTGACGATGGTGTGTGCAATGGCTTCATAGCTGCCGTCCAGCAGATAGGCGATCCCGGCCCCTGCCCCGACCCCCGCGCTGACCGCGCCACAGTAGGCGGAGAGGCGGCCTATGCCGCTTTTCTGGTGGATTGTCACCAGGTCGCTGACCAGCAGCGCCCGGTACAGTTTCTCCTGATCGGCGCCCAAATGTCTGGCGTACCGCACCACCGGTACAGAAGCGGTGATGCCCTGGTTGCCGGAACCGGAGAGGATCACTACCGGCAGCTCACACCCGCTCATCCGGGCATCGCTTCCAGCAGCAGCCCATGCTCTGGCTTCCGTCTTGATGTCACTGGGGTACTCTGCCAGCATCACAGAGCCAATATTGGCTCCCCAGTCATTTTGCAGCCCTTCCTCCGCAATAGCTGTGTTGCAGTCGATCTGCCGGCGCAGCAGCGGCGCGATCTCCTCCAGTTCTGCCGTATTCGCAAAGTCCAGAATGTCCGCTACATTCAGGACACTCTTGTCCGTCAGACTGTCCTCGGCGGAATCTGTGACCGGCTTTTCTAGCAGGACCTCGCCATCCCTTTCCTCCCGAACGATGTTGCTGTGGCTGTTTGCGATGTGTACGGAAGCGGAGTGTTCCCCAGCCCAGCCGGTCAATCGGATATCCAGCATCCGGGTGGTATCGGCGCAGGCGATTTCGATAGGGGTATCCTGAGAATAGGCCGCGATAGTCTCGTGCAGCTCCGCCGGAACAGACGAGATGACCTGTAAGGCTCTCTCCGCTGCACCAGCTATAATACCTGCGGCTATGGCCGCACAGATACCTTTCAGTCCCCCGGAATTGGGAACCACAACGCTTTTCACATTTTTGATGATATTGCCGGAAACCTCAGCTCGTATCCGCTCCGGATTGGTACCTAGGATGTCACGGAGCCGGGCGGAGGCATAGGCCAGGGCAATCGGCTCTGTACAGCCCGTGGCGGGGACTAATTCTTCCCTTAAAATGGACAGATATGCCATTTTCTTTTCAGCAGTCAGCATAATTTTTCTCCTTTTACTTGATGGGATGTTCAGGTGATTCCACATAGATCCTTTCACTGGAGAACCCCTGACCTCGGACCTCCTTGATCTGTGTGATGGTCAGAAACGCATGGGGATCAACGGATTGGATCAGCGCCTGCGCGGCATACAGCTTCCGGGGCGGAATCACACACAGCACACCTCGCTGGAGCGTTCTTGTCCGGCCTGTTTCAATGTAGACCATAGTGGTCCCGGCCTGCAGCTCTGTCAGGCATTTCTGACGGAGCTTCTCATATTGACTGGAGACTACAAAAAGCTGTATCTGGGATTGCCCCAGAAGCATCACCCGATCCAATGCAATTGTCTCCACGACCAGCAGTACAACGCCGTATAATATTTGTTCCGGATCGGAAAACAGAGCTTGTGCGCCCATGATGACGATATCCGTCAGGTAGACCGCTGCAGAAACCGGGATATGCGTCCATTTATGCAGCACAAGATTGACCACATCGGTTCCACCGGTGGAGGAACCCACTCGCATAACCAGACCCACAGCGATACCCACCAGTCCGCCGCCCAGCAGGGCCGCCAGCAGTGGATCAGCTGTCAGATGGTCAATACCTGGTATCCGCTGCGCCGCGCCCAGGAGGATAGGATAGAGCAGCGAACTGGCAATGGTGGCCACAACAAAACGCCACCCTAACACCGCCCACCCCAGCGCCAGAGCCATAAGATTTACGCACAAAACGATCGCTGCAGTGTCCAGCGGAATAAATCTTGCCAGAACGATGCCAACGCCGGTAGCGCCGCCCATAATCACGCCGCTGGGAAGAATGAACGCCGCCACCGCAAATCCCAGCAGTATATTCCCGGCCAAAATTGCGGAGCAAACCCCTGCCGCTTTTTTGAGGTGTCTCATTGCGTTATGCTCCCTTACCATGTCAAAGCACCGTCACGCAGTCCAGCAGCTCAGCGCATACGTCTATCTGCTGTTGAGAACCAAGGATACAGACCGCACCTTGTGCTGTCAGCTTCTCCACAGGATCCGCCAGAACAGCCAGATCATCCGGTACCGTGGAGAGCATCTCGCGCCGGACGCGGCACAGGTCTCCGTGGGTAATCTGCCGCCAATAGCGGGCGTCAGCGGTTTTCCCCTTCATACGGGCTGTTAAGAGCGGGTCGGACTCCGCCGCCGCTCCAATGATCATGCCGGTAAGGTCTATATCTGCGATACCCCGCAGAAAGCCAGCGGAGGCGCGATAGCAATCCAAGGTTCGGGCGGCACTGGGGTCCCGATAGGAGAAAAATCCCGCAAAGCCGGTATCCCGCAGGATCATCCCTGTACCGTAGGCCCCGCCCTGGACCCGCACGGTGTTCCACAAGTGGCCCAGAGAGATCGTGCGGCCCATGACCTTTGCCGTTCCGCTTCCTGCACCCTGGAAAATGCCGCCCGCAGCTGAAAAAGAAACGTCCGAGGGAATCACGATCCCCTCCCGTCTGGGGCCCCAGGGACGAATAGCCGCAGTGCCCGGAAGAACAAAGGCACCTTCCGGCAGGCTGCCAGACACTATGCGGGCGGTTATCCCCACAGCCGCCTCGTTCCCGGCGGTAATACTGGCCGTCATACGCGCGCGGCAGAAGATACGCTGTGACAGAGCCTTCAACTCCTCTGCCAGAATGGGAAAGCGGACCGGGAAATCCCGCTCCAGCTCCGTCAGCCACCGGAGGAAGGTGATGCCGCCAGCCTGCTCCTGCACAGCGCCCTCAGCGGTGGAGCAGGCGAGAACTCTGGACATAGCGGCGTTGTGTCCCGCCATCACAGCCTGCTCCGCCATAGCTGACCGATGCTGGCGCAGGAACACGAGTACCCGTTCGGGATCATCCCATCGCTGCCCCATCAAAAGCTCTGTCAGGAATGACAGGGCTTTTTCCAGCTTCGCGTCCAGGACGCTGCATGTGACACACAGGAACGTCCGGCAGCGGGTGGGAATGTTTTGCTGCCCATATGCCTCTACCGCGAATTGGATACTCCCGAACAGGGAGCGCATCTCCCGGTGGAGGTCCGCCAGAGCGTAGGCTGACGTATCCAAATAGCCGAACAGCCGGGCCATAAAGGACGCTTTGGTCAGTTCATCCGGGGCAAGATCATCCAGCGCAAAATAGAAATTCAAATAGGTGATCCCGTTCGTATGCAGTTCGTGGCACAGAAGTGTAATGCCCGCCGTTCGTTCTTCTGCGAAAGGCAGCTTCTCCGGTTCTGCCGGGACCTGCTCCAGGCGCAGCCTGGGGATGGATGCCAACTGCTCCGGCGTATCCGGCGCGGCCTGCCACGCGGCGATGGCCTCCTGATACCGGCGGATACCGGCGGCCTCCGCAGAGCTCCATCCTGACTGGACCGCGCTGAGGCGGGCTGTCTCCCGGGCCTGACGCTCCTGTCCGGCTGTGTGAGAGGGACACATCAGCACCCGGCAATGGTGGGGATTTTTCAGCAGAATACGCTCCATCAGCTTTTCAAAATATCCATCTCCGCACTTTTGGCGCAGATCGTCAAAAAGCGTCCCTACGCTGAGATTTGCTGCCGGATCTCCGCCGTAGAGCCAGCTCTCCAGCACCTGAAAACCCAGCACAAGCCCCTGTGGCGTCTGCCCGTAATCACGCTGCCGGACCTCAAACTCCAGTTTGTCCAGTGTGGCGAGGATACGCCGGTGATCCAACCCCTCCCGAACCAGCCGTTTCAATTCTTCTTGGAGGGCGGCAGACACCTCGTCCATCCTGCCCTCATCTATATCCCGCGCCTCCAGCGTGACCCATGGCTGCTGGATGCCATCGTGAAGCTCCAGCCGGACATCCCGCGCCAGTCTGCCTTCCAGGAGCCGCCGCTTCAGCGGAGCCTGGTTGTCTCCGCAGAGCGCGTCCGACAGCGCCTGCAGCGCCGTCAGTGCCTCCCGGTCCCGGCAGGTACAGGCCACAAATCCATCCGCCAGTTTGGAGCGGCCTTCCGGGGTTTCCTGGGGGGACAGTTCGTAGCGGACGATAGACAAGCCGCCATCTACAGGCTTTTGCAGCGGAATTGCCCCCGGCGCGGGGCGGCGCTCATAGCCGGAGAGATATTCGCTCTCAAGGATTGCGAGAATTTTCCCGATATTCAAACGGCCATCCAGGAATATGTAGGAATTGGAGGGGTGATAGAGACGTCTGTGGGCGGCGGTGAACGCCTCATAGGTCAGCTCCGGGATATGCTCCGGGTCGCCGCCGGAGACGAAGCGGTAGCAGGTATCCGGGAACAGGCAGCGGGTCATCTCGCGCTCCAGAAGAGCGTCCGGCGATGCAAAGGTCCCCTTCATCTCATTGAACACCACGCCCTTGCAGAAGGGTGCGCCATCCTCATCCAGTTCATAATGCCACCCTTCCTGACCGAATATCTCCGGCCTGGAGTGGAGCAGCGGGTGCAGCACTGCGTCCATATAGACCCGCAGGAGATTGATAAAATCCTGGTCATTCCGGCTGGATACTGGATAAAAAGTCCTATCCGGGAATGTCATGGCGTTCAAGAACGTATTGAGAGAGCTTTTCATCAACTCCACAAAAGGCTCCTTTACCGGGTAGCGTTCTGAGCCGCACAGGACCGAGTGTTCCAGGATATGAAATACGCCTGTGTCGTCCCAAGGCTGGGTTTGAAAAGCGATGCCGAAGGTTTTATTTTCCTCCGCCCGCTCCAGCCAGACCAGCCGGGCTCCGGACTTCTGATGTTCCATCTGCCAGAGGACCGCATCCAGCTCATCTACACTTTGACGGTCGAGAACGATAAAGCCGGAAAGGATATCATTCTTTTCCATAATGGGCCTCCCCTCATATGAGAAATTTCTTTTTTCTGTTTAGATGCCCACTATTATAAATATTTTCTGCGCTGGCGCAAGCAGGTGTGCTTATTCTGTCTAATTCCGGGCTAAATTGTCCTGCCCATGGTCTGCCGGTGTCAGCCGGTCTGGAATTGTCTCTGGCTTCCCCCAAACAGAAGCGGTGACGGGTATGCGCCATTGGTACAGAATAAACCATTTTCGGGGCAGAATCGGCAGCTGATATTGATTTTGCCCGGAAAACCTGTATTGTTAAGGCAGAAAAACACCAGGAGGGATGCAGCGAATGTACGATCTGCTCATTATCGGCAGCGGGCCTGCCGGCGTTTCCGCCGCGCTGAGTGCGAAGGCGCGGAACTTGGACTTCCTCTGGTTCGGTTCCAGAGCGTTGAGTCCTAAAATCACGAAAGCCGAACGTGTCATAAATTACCCGGGACTTCCTTCGATCACCGGCACAGAGATGCGCGACGCTTTCCTGCGTCAGACCGGCAGTCTGGGCATTTCTATTCTGGAGGAACGGGTGAACGCCGTTTATGACATGGGCGGGCATTATACCGCTCTGGTCAACGACAAAATGTACGATGGGAAAACCGTCATCCTCGCCACCGGCGTATCCAGCAGCCGGGAGATCCCCGGTGAGAGCCGTCTGCTGGGCAAAGGCGTCAGCTATTGCGCCACTTGCGACGGGGAGCTGTACCGGGGCAAACGGATTGCGGTTATCTGTACGGACCCGACTCTGGAAGAGGAGATCGAATTCCTGGCGGACCTGGCTTCGGAGGTATTTCTTTGCACCAGCTATAAGGATTGCGGCATCCGCCGGGACAATGTGCGCCATGCGGTAGGGTATCCCTCAGAGATTTTGGGAGCGGACCGGGCCGTGGGCATCGTCTGCGGCGGTGAAACGCTGGCGGCGGAGGGCATCTTCTGCCTGCGCTCCTGCGTGGCACCGGCGGCTCTGCTGCCGGGACTGGCGGCGGAGGGCGGACACATTCAGGTAGACCGGCAGCAGCGGACCAACCTTCCAGGCTGCTTTGCCGCCGGGGATTGTACTGGGCGGCCCTATCAGTATGCCAAAGCAGTGGGCGAGGGCAACGTGGCCCTGCACAGTGCGGTAGAATATATAAAAAAGGCGGTGGTGTAGCATGAAATCACGAGTATTGCAGATAAAGGACTATCGGGAGGTGGATATAACGCCCCTGCTGAAGCCTTTCGTGCCGGATGAGGCAGCGCTGGAGACAGAACTGCGGCGGCTGACCAATCCGTATGTCCGCTGGGAAGCAGGAGAGGCTGCTTCCTCTGGGGATCAGGTGGTATGCCGTCTGGTCTCGGACTGTCCCAGATTCAATAAGGAGAAAGTCCGGTTCGTAGCTGGCAGCGGTATGTTCCATAAGAAGCTGGAGGCGCTGGTTATTGGCATGACAGTGGGAGAGGCCAGGGAAGCGGACCTGTCGGAGGGCAGGGTATCCCTCACGCTGACGGGCGTGATGAACCGCGTGGTCCCAGAACCCAGTGATGAGATGGTGGAGAAGCTGGGCCTGGAGGGTGTGGACACCGTAGCGGACTACAGAGCCTATCTGCTGGCGCAGCAGAAGGAGGCCGCTTTCCAGGATGCCCTCTATGAGCCCCAGAAGCGGCTTATGGCGGAGGTAATCGCTGGATCAGAGTTTGTCCTCTGCAAGGAGGACTGGGCCGCCGTGGTGAATCGGGAGCTGGATCGTTGCCGGACGCTGTGCCGTCAGGAGGGCATGGTTTTGGAGGAGATGACCCCGGAGCAGTTCCGCGGACGCATTCCAGTGAAGAGCTACCACGAGCTGGTCGCCATGCTCCAATACGACGGCTGGGACAGTCTTTGCCGCTATCTGCTGGGCTGCTGGTACGCTCAAACCGATGGCTTCCAGGCCGGTGAAGCGGATTATGAGGCATTTATTGAGGACTATGCTAAAACTTGGCATGTCTCCGTGGAAAACGCCCGGGAAGCCAATCCCTATGAAACCTTTATTTTCAATGAATACGCCGGACACACCTACACGGTATTGAAAAAATACATCAGAGAATTTTATTGAGGAGGACGCACCATGGCAATTCAAACTGCGGACAAGACCAATTTCAAGGAGCTGATCGGAGAGGACTTCGTGATCGCCGATTTTTATGGCACCACCTGCGTTCCCTGTAAGCTGTTCTCCAGAATTTTAGAGGACATTGCGGCGGAAATTCCCTTTCTGAACATCGTCAAGCTCAATACCACCGAAAATCCTGAGATCGCGGAGGAGTACGGCATCACTGCCGTACCCACCATCCATTTCTACAAGGACGGACAGCTGGTGGACAGCCATGTGGGCGTCATGCAGCCCCAGGCGGTTAAGGATGTCATTGCCCAATATATGTATGCATAAAACCGGACAGATCAGGCGGTCTTTCGGACAAAATCGACATGCGCTCTTTTCTGCCTGTTCCGGGTATGCTATGATACGGCTATCAACAAAAGGAGGTCTCATTTCATGAAAAAAGCCGCGAAACGAACCCTCTGTACCTTTCTGGCGATTCTGCTCACGCTTGGTCTTGCCGCCTGCGGCGGCTCAAAAACCGTTGATCCGAAAACATGTACATATGACGAGATGGTGGACTATCTCACTGCCAAGGGCTACATCTCCAAGGATGCCGCCCCGGTGGACATGCTTACCACAGAAGGTTACCTCACAGACAATACCGGCGGGGAGATCCCCTTCGCCCCCTTTGCAGACAAGGCCATGGATTACGGCGGACTGTGGCTGATGTGGTGGGATTCCGAGATGCCCTCCGAGGCGTACACCAACTGTTTTCAGAATCTTGCTATGAACGGCGGTGCGGTGGTCTATATGGGCGGAGCGGCTGTGCTGGAGACCGCCGCCTACAACGGCAGCTTCGCAATCGCCTTTGCGGAGAACTATGCCCAGAAGGACGCTGTCACCGCTGACTTCCAGGCGCTTTCCCAGAAATAAGATATATGGACGCCCTACCCTATCCTGTATGGGATAGGGCAGAGGCGTTTCTCTGAAAGCACATAAGAGGAAGGAGAAATCAATGGAAACAAACGCAATTTTCCGAAAAAATTACGGCAGCTTCCGCCGCTTCTTCTCCATGCTGGGTAAAGCGGACCTGCCCTATCTGTGGATCATTGGCTACCTGGCGGCCAGCGCTGTCATCGCCAACGTGGGCGTCAGTTCCACCGAGTACAGCGCCGCCCTCTTCGCCGGGAACGTGGGTCTGACCGCCGTGGTGCTGCCCTATCTGTTCTATCAGGTCCTCTCCCTGATCCTGAGCTCTGTCTCTGGCCTCATCAACAACCTCTGCACTGCCCGCATGGACCGGAACCTGCGGCGGATGGTCTGGCGCAAGACGGTAAGCCTCCCGCTGCGGTTCTATGAAAACAACAACCCCAAGGAGCTGCTCAGCCGTATCACCACCGACATTTCCAGCATCAGCAGTCTGGTTATGAAGGTATTCCTCCCCATCTTCACCACCGCCTACTCCAGCTTCGTCATCCTCCGGAAGGTCTCCAGCTATGACGGTTCGCTGATGTGGTCCCTGCTGGCAGCGCTGCCGGTGAACATCCTCATCAGCTTTATCCTGGGCCGCCTGCAATTCGGCGTGCAGGACCTCATCAACCGCCGCAACGCCGAGCTGACCGCCTCCGTGGCGGAGCGGACCAACAACCTCATGCTCATCAAATCCATGGGTACTGAGGCGAAAGAGGCCGGTACCGGCGGGGAGCGGATGAAGGCCAGCTACCGTGCCGCCGGAATGAACATCTGGGTCACTGGCATGGCACTCCCCATCCGGGCCATTGCCAGTGTCCTGCAAACCATCGTCATCATTCTGGTGGGCCGGGGCTTCTACGCCTCCGGCGCGCTGAGCCTTACGGAGTGGATCGCTTATTATGGCTTTGCCGTTCAGCTGACCAATATCCTCAGCGCCTACTGCGGCTATTGGACCTCCTTCAAAAGCGCCCAGGGCGCGGTGGACCGGGTGAGCGAGATCATGGACGAACAGTCCGAAGACCTGGATGCGGGAGATGCTATGGACTCTCCCACTGGCGGCATCCATTTTGAGAAGGTGGACTTCTCCTTTGGCGCGGAGCCGCTGTTCCAGGGTCTGGACCTGGACATTCCCGCTGGGCGGATCACCGCCGTAGTGGGTCCGTCCGGCTCGGGCAAGACCACCCTTCTGAACCTGATCGACCGCCTCTACCCCCTGGACGGAGGGGCGATCCGGATCGGAGGAAAGGATACCTCGGACTACTCTCTGGCGAGCTTCCGCCGGACCCTGGGATATGTGACCCAGGAGAGCGTCATGTACGCCGGGACGATCCGGGACAACCTGCTCCACGGCCTGGATCGGAAGCCGCCGGATGAGGAATTGGACGATGTCTGCGCCGCCGTGGGCATCCTGGAGTATGTACGCCGTCAGCCTCTGGGCTACGATGCCCCGGTGGGCGAGAGCGGGGCCAGCCTCTCCGGCGGGCAGCGGCAGCGGTTTTCCGTGGCCCATGCGCTGCTGAAAAAGCCGGACTGCCTGCTGCTGGACGAGGCCACCGCCGCCATGGATATCGGCGGCAAGGCAGGTGTCTGGGCCAGCATCCGGCAGGTCATGGCAGGAAAGACCGTGGTCTATGTGGCCCACGACGCCCAGACCATCCGCAACGCGGACTACCTGATCGTCCTCCGGGACGGCAGAGTGGAGGCCGCCGGGGAGCGGGAGGACATTCTGGCCTCCGATCTCTACTGCCGGGAAATGATGGAAAACGGAGAGGAGGGACGCTGATATGAAGCAGAATGGCAGAGACAGAACGCAGCAGAAAGAGAAATTTTCTTTCCGGTCCTATATCACATTTTATACCCGCTTTCCCATCCCCTGGTGGCTCTTTATCGGCTCCCTGGTGTTCAGTCTCATCAATACTGAGGTTTTCCTGGCTATCTCCAAATATGTCATCCAAATCAACAAGGGCGAGCTTTACAACGGCGTCATCATCGGCTACTCTCTGCTGACTGTACTCAACGCTGTGATCGCCATGCTCAGCAACCTCTGCGGCGAGTACGGCATCCAAAAGGTCACGCTTCGGGCCAGAAAGCTGCTGTGGGACAAGATACTCCACCTGCCCATGCGGGAGGTGGAGCGCCGCCAGCCCTCGTCCCTTATCTCCGGCGTGGTCAACGACATCACCCAAGCCAGCAGCGTCATCTACATGATCTTCTCCACTGTGGCCTCCATCTACGGCTTCATCCGCTGCTGTGTGGAGATGGCCCGGTTCAACGCCGTCCTCTCCGCCTACATGCTGCTGCTTGTTCCCCTGGCCGTCGGGGTGTTCGCACTGGTGGGGCAGCTGCAATACCACATGATGCTGCGGCGGTATGAGAGCCTGAACACTATGACGGAATTTTTCTCTGAGCATATCTCCGCCGCCAAGCATGTCAAGGCCCAGGCTATGGAGGGCCTGGAAATAGAAGAGGGCCTGCGGGCTATTGACGAGCGGTATAAGGCGGATATTTACTACGCCTTTATGGAGGTTTTGCAGGTGTTTTCCAATACGCTGTACACCTCCATCGGAAAAGTCGCCATTGCCCTGTTTGGGTCCGACATGATCCGCAAGGGCCGGATGCCGGACACTGGCATCAACGATTTCAGCACCTACAAGGACCGGGTGGACCAGTATCAGGCGGAGGTCCTGACCCATTACCAGACCCTCAAGGGTACACAGGGGGCTATGCAGTACGTGGGCGTCCTTCTGGACGGTCCGGAAGAGGACCCGAATGCCGGGTACGATCTGCCAGGGGACCTGCCGGAGCGGGACATCGTGCTGGACCGGGTGAGCTTCGGCTATGTCCCCCAGCAGCCGGTACTCCACGACCTGAGCCTCACCATTCCCGCCGGAAAGACCACCGCCATTATTGGCAACAACGGCTCCGGCAAGTCCACCCTGCTCAAGCTGCTCCAAGGGATTTACCCACCGGACAGCGGACGGGTATGGCTGGGGAAGTCCGCTGTGGACGAAGTGAAGCTGGCCCAGCTGCGCCGGCGGTTCGGCTGTGTCCTCCAGCACAACCCCTTGTTTTCCGGTACTGTCCGTGATAACATAGCCTACGGCGAGACCAGCGAGGTATCGGACGAGACCGTAGTCCAGGCTGCAAAGCTGGCGGATGCGGACGGGTTCATCCGCCAGCTGCCCCAGGGGTATGGCTCCGATGTGGGCATGGGAGGGGCTCTGCTCTCCGGCGGACAGCGCCAGCGGGTAGCCATTGCCCGGACACTGCTGTCCGATCCGGACTATCTGCTCATGGACGAGGCTGGAGCCAGCCTGGACCACAAGAGTGACATGACCATCTACCGCACCATCCGGGAGCACATGAAGGGACGGACCATCGTGGTGGTAGCCCACGATATGCGCACAGTTATGGAGGCAGATCACATCATCGTTCTCAACAGCGGGTCCCTGGAGGCTGCGGGAACCCACGAGGAGCTGCTGAAAACCAGCTCCACATACCGCGCATACCTGGAGCTTCAGGGGTGCGGCCTGGCGGGAGAGGAGGCCGGGAGATGAAGCGCTTTACGATCCTTTTTTCCATCCTGCTGGCGCTGGGCTTTGCAGGTGTGCTGGCTTATGTGGCCTCGTCGCCGGAGTTTGTTCCGCCTACAGCGCTGATTGGCGAGGGTGAGGACCCGGATGCCCCCATTTGGGACATGACGATAGAGGAACTCATTGCTGAAATCGCCGCCCAGGGGCTGATTGATGACCCGTCCACTGCAATTTCCCTGTCCAGCGACGGCCTTTGCACCGAGGCACGCCAGGTCAGTGGCGCAGAATTTTACTGGTGGGATCTGGACAACCTGAAGGAGGGCAGCATGGAGGAAATCTCCTACAAGAGCCTGAAATCAGATGGGATTATCGACCTCTATGGTTCCGGACACATCACCAGCTGCGTTCACAACGGCCCCTTTGCGCTGTGGTTGGACCTCTATGAGGGGGATGCCAAGGCGCTGGAGCAGGCGTTCAAGGCTGTAGGCCAGACGAAATAGAAACAGGGAGGGAGCGGCGATGGAGATGAAAGTACTGCTGGTGGACAGCGACCAGCAACTGCGCGAAAAATTGGTCATCATGCTGTACGCTTTCCAGTGCTTCCGGGTGGTTGGAACGGCGCAGACCTCAACGGAGGCCATTGAATATGTGCAGTCCAATGAGGTGGATGTTATATTTGCCAACCACCAGCCAACGGACCCCCGTATCACAGGAGTCGGGGAGTATTTGTCCGCCGTTCTGGGGCAGAGCCATCCCCATATCCAGGTGGTGGTCTATTCCGACTCGGAGGAGTGGGCCTTCAACGCTTTCCGCTGCCAGTGCGCCGGGTATCTGCTGACACCCTTTGATCCGCTGGCGCTTCAATCGCTGGTCAACCGCCTGCGGTACATTTTCGACCTTCAGCAAGCCAAGCGGGAGATATCCAACCGCAGCATCATGATCAAGACCCGCAGCGGCTATCAGCTTACCCGTATCAGCGATATTCTTTTCATTGAACGCAGCAACCGGAAAAACCGCATCGTCACTATAGACGGCCAGGAGATCGCACTGCTGGGATATACCATGAACCAGCTGGAGGAAATGCTGGAGGGCTGCGGATTCTATCGCTGTTATCAATCCTTCATCGTCAATCTGTCCCAAGTGGCAGTTGTCCGGGCGGACAATGAAGCAAAAAATTATGCGATCCGCTTCAAGGAGTATGAGGGGGAGATCCTGCTCAGCCGGGAAAAATACGCAGAGCTGGTGGCACTTCTGAAGGGACGATATGCGAGAATCAATATCTGACACTTTTTCAGCCTTTTATTGCTTTCGAGAAGAAGTCAGAAAAAGCAGTGCAAGTATGCCACTTTGCCCTCTCCGCGACAAGATGATTATAAAATACTCCGTATTCACAAAAAGGAATAAGGTCCTGCAAGGAAATCTCAGATTTCCTTGCAGGACCTTATTGTTCCGTGCCAGCTACCCCCGGCTCACATAGTGCCCCTTTGGGGGTATTCCCTTGCAACACAAGGGTTTTCCGATTTGTCCTTATTATGCCATAAGGGCACGTTTTCGCTACCAATGCTCTGGAACATGGGATGGATGTGAAGACCCTGTCCACCGTCATCGGCCACGTCTCTAGTGCCACCACACTGAATGTCTACGCCCACGTCACCGATGATATGCAGAGGCAAGCCGCCGTCAGGATCGACCGGGGCATCGGCAAGGCGAAAACAGCGGAATCCACACCACCGGCAGAACCCTCAACTGCGATGACCAATTTTCGGCCTACCAGGGAACGAAAGCGCCGGTGGGGAACCGGGTCTCTCAGTAGAAATCAAAACGGTCAATGGGTTGGACGCTATAAAATCACATGGCCAGATGGAAGATTGGAAACACGAAGGGTTCATGCCGATACTGAGGAGGAATGCGAAAGGCTGCTGGCAATCATGATTGCCGAGATGCGAGCGGAGGTAGCCGCTGAAAAGGAGCGGCTGAGGGCAGAGAGCAAGGCTGGTTGACGGACCCGCCCCACCGGGGATGACCCGGTAGGGCGGTTTTCTCTGTCTGTGGGCAAATATGTGGTCAGAGAGTGTTCAGCCGTACCCAACAAGCAGAAATTGTCACGAAAATGGCAGGACTGAATCAGATAATGCAGATTTTCATGGCCATAAATCAGCCCTTATCCTCAGAGCAGCGTGTGCGCTGGTACCTACAAAGAAAAGATCTGAAAAACTCTGATTTCAGAAAATCGAATGATGCAAATAATTCGCTGGACTTTTGCCCCTAATGCTGGTATGTTGTGTTGTCAACGAGGGTGAAAATGTGATAAATCAGAGGAAGACCAACAGAATACTTCAAGACGGTTGTTTCCCTCGCGGGAGACAGCCGCTTTTGCTTCCTCTGCAATAACTTAAAATTGCACAATCCCATGGCTCCTCTAAAATGTAGCTATCAGGAAAAGGAGGAGCAATATGGACACATACGGATATGTTCGGGTCTCTACAAAAGAGCAAAACGAGGACAGGCAGATCATCGCTATGCAGGAGTTTGGCGTGGCGGACAGTCACATTGTTCTGGATAAGCAGAGCGGCAAGGACTTTGAGCGTCCCGGTTACCGACAACTGGTACGAAAGCTAAAAGCCAGTGATACTCTCGTCATTAAAAGCATCGACCGGCTGGGACGGAACTACGATGAAATTTTAGAGCAATGGCGGCTATTAACTAAAGAGAAGCAAGTTGCCATCGTGGTGCTGGATATGCCCCTGTTGGACACCCGTCAAGGCCGTGATCTCACTGGGGTGCTAATCGCTGACATAGTGCTCCAGCTTCTGAGCTATGTGGCTCAGACGGAGCGGGAGTTCAACCGCCAGCGCCAAGCTGAAGGCATCGCCGCCGCCAAAGCCAAAGGCGTCCATTTCGGGCGAAAGTTCAAAAATCGGGGCGAGAACTATGAGGCCATCATGGCCGCATGGCGCAGGGGCGAAATTTCCGGCAGAGCAGCGGCTAAGGAGCTGAGCGTAGCCCACGGAAACCTTCCAGCGTTGGTGTAAGGAATGATATTTGGGCAATAAAGCAAGGGTTGTAGTCCACACAAAATGAGACATGGTGTTGAGCAAGGTAATGCCGTTTTCAAGGACGGCGTGCCTTGCTCTTGTCTATTTTGACAAAGAAATTTTAACATATACTTCCAAATTCTGCAATAGGGAAAATGGCCTACAACCCTTACTTTGTAAGCCATTGTAAAGAGATCTTATACTAATTTCAGACTAAAAGCTTTAATTTTAAGCAGGCAATCAAAACGACAAAAGCCTGTTCTGTCAATAGACTCCTTGTTTTCACCGTTATGAATAAAGCTATTGATTAGATTTTAGTATTATAAAGGAATCTAATCACTGTATCATTGTGGCAAACAAATTGGGAATTGTAAGGGATCTACACAGTTGAACAAGCTATTGTAACCTTCAAACGACTTTTGATAAGCTATAAGCGTTACTACCCATTGACCAGAGAAAGAGAGCCATCTTTAGAAAAGTCCCAGAAGAAATATTAATTTGGAGAAGAAATCTATGCAATTACTGAAAAAGCGAAGGAATCCACCGGAACCGCAGAAAGGGTACAGTGCGCGTACATGCCAAACATTTATTGCACTGATGCTCACACTAGAGTCTGTTTTAAAACTTATATATTGTGTGCAACGTGCAAAGATGATAAAA
>ERZ777011.1962-NODE-1962-length-18603-cov-3.043617_pt1 | contig 18603 bp, 24 predicted proteins | sample MGYA00374964_ERZ777011 | MGnify/ENA primary metagenome ERZ777011 (study PRJEB29310, sample SAMD00008975) | mouse gut metagenome | study: EMG produced TPA metagenomics assembly of the Metagenome analysis of fecal microbiota from mouse which was promoted...
CTGTGGTATTTACAGTATTTACTGTTGCACAGTTTGTTGTATTATTACAATTATTATCTCTTATAATTCTTGAGATTAATCTTGTGATTATTGCAGATATGAATGCAAGAATTGTATATAGAATGGCAAATATTAAGAAATTGGCATCGAAAAATGCAAATGTAACTACTAAATATATAGCAAAAAATATGGCTGCTACTTTTATAGGGCAATGTAGAATAGTCTCAAATACACTCGCAAGTATTATGGTAGCAATTGGTAATGCAAACAATAATAATAATAAATTAGTCATATATCTATATCTCCTTTATTTTTCAATTTTATATATAATATTCGGTTTATAAAGATTTGTTACAAATTATATTTTAGCAAATTTATGATGAAATGTCAATTTTATGTTAATTGTCCGATAGTGTAAATTGACTTTTTAATGGAATTTTGTTACAATAATATTAGTTATGTAGATTACATATAGCTAATAAAAAAAAATGGCTCTTAGAGCAAGTCCTACGTGGGCGGAAAGGAAATTCATGAGAAATTTACGGTTTAAAAAAGGAGCTGTAGTCAAATTCTGTGGAGTTGGCTTTAAACCTTGCTGGGGTAAGGTAGTTGATATGACTGATACTGAAGTTAAAGTCTGTTATCAACAGCAGGTATCAACTAGTGGAGATTACACTCTTGAGGATCTGCCTTATGACCAGAAGTGCATTACTGCAGATACTCCATATTTTACGACTATTGATAAAGACAAGATCAGCCAGTGGGAATTCTTCCACTTTACCTATCAAAATTCTAGCATCAATACATGTTTTTGTAAATCAGCCGAAGAGTTTAATGCTCTTCACATAAATCACTATAAAAACGGTATCTGTACAGGCGAAGATGAAGACGGCGGATCCTGCTCAAGCAAAATCTCGAAGGTTGATGGGGCTTTTGCAGGTGATTTTGAAGATTCATTTTTTTAGATTAATTAAATACTGTATTTTTCATAAGAGGCGGTGTCATTTGGCACCGCCTTTTTAAATTGTTAAATTTTGATTTTTTGTAATGTATTCCCAGTAATAAATTTTCAAATTTGCTAACAATAGGATTAATATGATTAAGATTTCATATTTAAATTTTATATATAAGGAGAAAAATTATGAAAAGAAAATTTTTATTTATTTTATTGTTAGCTTTTGCTTTTCTTACATTTTTTACTCTTACAGATAATGTAAAAGCTGCAGAACCATCTTATGGAGATGATGGTAATGGATATATTACTCTTGGTTCTCAAAAATGCTTTTTTGCAAATGGTACACATATTAGTATAGAAGAAAGAGATGATGGAGTTCAAGGAGCTAAAATTGTATGGCTTGATGGAAGTGAAACTAAAACAGTAAATGTTCCTAGTGATATTAACGTATTTGGTGGAGCTCATCATGATGCTACTAATTATCCAAGTACTAAAATTACTATGAATGGTGGAACTGTTAAAAATGTATTTGGTGGTGGTCTTCACCAAAGTTCTGTCACAAATGCAGAGGTTATTATTAATGGCGGAAAAGTAACTGGCAGTGTAACTGGTGGTGGTGCAAACATATTTGCTAATAGTGACTCTGGTTCGCATACAGGTTCAAACTTTGAAACAGTAGTTACTAATGCAACTACTACTATAAATAATGGTAGTGCATACAATGTTTTTGGTGGTGGAGAAGGATATTCTACTACAAATAATGTATCACTTAATATTAATGGCGGTACATTGAGCTATGTTACTGCTGGTGGTTCTAATGGAACTACTGGAAATGCAAATGTTAAAATTACAAGTGGTCAAATCGCCTTATTACAAAGTGTTAACCGTGGACAAGTTTCTACAGCAGATGTACGTGTATTAGGTGCTACTATTGATAAACTTTATGTAGGTGGAGAAACAGAGGATGCTAATGTTACAGGTGCCATTGATGCAGTAAGTCTAGATATTACTGGTGGTTCTGTTGTTAATAATTTATACATCGGTAAAAGTGGTGGACAATTAATTGGAACAAATGGTAATAATACTAAAGTTGATGTAGATCTTTATCTTGGAGCAACTGTAAATATGCCAAATCCAAATGAATTTCAAAATTTCTCAGTTACACAATATGTTTTTGTAACAATAGACGATAATAGATTTGAATTAGAAACAGGAAAGACTTTATTAGATATTCCTGAATTATCAACTATAAAAAATGTAGCAGGTAAGGAATTTGTTCATTTTGTTAAGGCTGATACAGGTGAGGTTTTTGATGAAACAACTCCAGTTAATTCAAATTTAGATTTAAAAACAGTTTATAAAGCAATCGAAAATCCAGCTCCTGAGGTTACACCAGATAAAAAGGATGAAACTCCAAAAACAGCTGAAAACAATATCTTTAATATTATAGCTATGACTTCATTAGTTTTCTCGCTAGTAGGTTTCGTAATTGCAAGCAAAATAAAAAGATAGTTTTATATTATCTTCTACGGAAAGTTATCCCACTGGGATAACTTTCCTAGAATAGAAAAACAGGGGCTTTGCTACATGGATTTACACTGTGCGCCCCCTACAATTTCAATGTAATTTATATGCAAAATAATAATTAATTCTTTGATATTAAAAAAAGGAGTAAAATAAGGATGAAGAATTATAAAAAAAATAGTTTCATTATTCTAAAATATGCAATGCTTGTAATATTCTCTTTACTAGTTCTTATATCACTAATATTTTTAATGGCAAAAGAGTATATACAATATAAAGAAAAAAAAGATTATAAATTTTTGGCTGATTATATAGTTAATAATGAAAATCAAGGTGTTTTTACAGATGGTTCACAGGCTAAAGCACAAGATGAATCAGAAAAGATTCTAAAATTGGAAGAATTAAATAATAAATATGAAGATGTTGTGGCATGGCTGGAAATACCTGGTACTAGTATTAATTATCCAGTTGTACAAACTAATGATAATATCTATTATTTAGACCATACATATAAGAAAACATATTCAACAAGGGGGTCTATATTTTTAGATAAAGATGTAAATTTGAAAAAGCCCAGTGATAACTTTTTAATTTATGGTCATAGAAGCAAGAGTGGTGCAATGTTTGAAGGATTATTAGAATATGAAAATGAGAGTTTTTATCAAAATCACAAAATAATAAATTTTTCTACATTACAAGAAGATGCACAGTATGAAATTTTAGCAGTTTTTCGTTCAAAAGTTTATAATAAAACTGACACAAACGTTTTTAGGTATTATTTTTTTATAGATGCTGAAAATCAGAGTGAATATAATGATTTTGTATCAAATTCTAAAAAAGTTTCTCTTTATGATACAGGTGTTAATGCTTCATATGGTGAACAACTATTAACTCTTTCTACATGTGCATATCATACAGAAGATGGACGATTTGTTATAGTTGCAAAGAAAAAAACAAGTGTTAGATAATATTACTTAATACTTGTTTTTTTCTTTATTAATTTATATGAAAAATACTCTTAATTTTGTTTATTAACCTCTTAAAAATTGACTGTTTTCTTTCAATAATTGAAACATTCTCTTCAATAATATTTTCTTCTGACTTTGCTTCCTGATTATGCTTTTTAAACATGTTGTCTGTATTATACTTTTCTCTTATTTCTTTTTGATATTTTGCTTCATTTTCATTTAACAATTTTTTATAATTTATTTTTTCATCATCAGTACACCAATAATTCATATATATTGTAGCTAAAATATCTTTTGTTTTTTCTTGTAAGTTCATTTCATTTATTTTTTGTGAATGGTCTAATTTAGGTGTATAACTTGTTGATTTATTTTTATTTAAAAACTCTTTAAATTTTTCTGGTATTCTATCTGTATATTCTTTTTCCATATGATTTAATATATCTAATGTTTCAGATATTCCTTCACTAAAACTTGTACTTGCCATACTCTCTATTACTCCCTCCTTAAAGTACAATTTTATTAATCGCCTATTGATTGTCCATCTTTTTGTTTGTCTTTGTTACTTTCAGCAATTTCAGAAAACACTTTATTTATATCACTTAAGTTCCTATCAGAAATAGCTTCCTCTATTTCTGAAATATTATGTTCTGTTTCTCTTTGTTTTGCTAATTCTTCATATATTTCTTGCATATTATTAAATCTTCTACTTTTTACAACCTCTAATAATGAGTTTGCTTTTGCTCCCAAACCTCCAAAAGGTTCCTGTGTTACTTCATCTTTTATCAAAAATCCAATTCCCATATCTCTCATAATAAATTCCTTTTTCATTTGCTCTTGTGCAATTTCAAAATGGAAATTAGTTATATTATCTTTAAATCGTTCATCAAATATATTTCTAACTGCCGAGTTCTTCTTTGGTATAATTAAAGAATAATTATTTAGATCCTCTATCTTTGAAATTATCACATTGTTATCCTCAAAATACTTTCTGCTCATTGCAAAGATATATTCTTTTTTAGCACATTCTATTGTTTGTAAATTATTGTATTCTAATTTATATGGTAAATATAATAAAACCATATAAATTTCTCCTTTGTGCAACATTTCTACTGATTGATTTGGAGCACCTGTTGCTATTTCTATCTTTATATTAGGATAGTCTTTGCCAAATCTTTCAAGTGCATCATATAGAATTAACTTTGCCACATTACTTCCAGTTCTTATTTTTATTGTACCTTCTTCTAAATTTTCATATTTACTAAATCTGAATTCTGCATTATCTAGTATTTCAATATTTTTATTAATAAATTCATATAGCATTTTTCCTGTTTCTGTTAATTCTATTCCTTTCTTAGTTCTTACAAATAGATTGCTATTAAGTTGTTCTTCTAATTTTTGAATTGTTTGTGTTACTGCTGGCTGTGAAACATAAAGTTTCTCAGCTGCTAATGATATTTTTTTATATTTTGCTACATAATTAAATACTTTATAATATTCAAAATTTATGCTCATTTTCTTTCCCTCATTTCAAAAAGCTATTCATATTTTACCTCTACTAGATACAACCCCTGTGGTGGTAAAGTCTTTCCTGCTTTTTCTCTCTCTTTAGAAGCAATTATTCCTGGTATTTCTTCTGGTTTTATTTTGCCTAATCCTATTTCTAATAGAGTTCCTGATATTATTCTTACCATATTATATAAAAAACCATTTCCTGTTAATTCTATATATATCCTATCTACTTGTTTTGTAACGTCTGCTTTATATATTGTTCTTACACTACTTTTGGATGATGTTCCACTAGATTTAAATGCTTTAAAATCATGCTCTCCTTCAAAGTATTTTGATGCTTTTTGCATTGCTTCTATATTTAGCTTTCCTGGAAAACAATATTCCATACTCCTATATATTGCCGTTCCATATTCTGAGTTATTTATTATGTATCTATAAGTTTTTTGTTTGCAATTAAATCTACTATGAAATCTTTCATCTACTTCTTCTGCTTTTTGTATTCTTATTGATTTTTTTAGATATGTATTTATTGCCATTGGTATTTTTTCTATTGGAATATTAGAGTTGGTTTTAAAGTTTGCAACTTGTCCGAAGTGCATGAACGCCTGCATCTGTTCTACCAGATGCATTTAATTCTACTACCTCACCTGTAATTTTTTGTATTACTTGTTCTATCTCCCCTTGAATATTTAATTTATTTGGTTGTTTTTGCCACCCATTAAAATCTCTTCCATCATATTCAATAGTTAATTTTATATTTCTCATACTTACTCTCCGTTTACTTCTACCATTTTCTATTTTATTTTTTGATTTTTGTTTTAAATATTGGTACAGCCTTGTTACAGCCTTGCGAATTTATTTTATTGTTCCAATTAAATTCATCTTGTATCCCACACCTATATATCTTATATGAATATCTTTTGAATATATGTAACAATATTCTATCTAATATATTTAATCCCATATTGAACCTCCTTATGAATTTAGATTGGAGATATCTCTTTATAATATTATACCATATTATGTAGTTTAAAATAACTATACTGCGTGTTAGGTATTGATATAGATATTCCTTATCATAAGTGGTTTTCAAGGTTCGACATTTTTCTACTTTTTTCTACAAATTTCTACTTTAACTCATTTATTAAACTATCCATATAATTAGATGCATCTTTTCCTGCTTTTATTTCTTTTTTTGTCTTTTCTATATAATTTATGGCCTCTTGATACTTTTCTTCTTCTATTAGTTTATTTATATTATCTAATGAATCAATAATATTTTTGCTCATACAATAACACCTCTTTTGTTTTTATTGCTGGTGTTATTATATCATTTTGTACCTATTTTGTAAATTAGGTATCATATATTAAACTGAAATGTATGGTAGTTAAAATAAATTATACTTTGTTTTACAATATCTATAATGAAAGTGAGGTGAGAAAATGATATATGTACGAGTAAATGAAATTTTAAAAGAAAAAAAGAAAACGAAGTATTGGTTTATTAAAAATATGGAAGGAGGCTACCAATCATTATCTCATTTAATGGATAATATTACTACTGGAATAAAATTTGAAACACTAGAAAAGATGTGCATAGTTTTAGATTGTGAACCTGGAGATATTATTGTTAGAAAAAAATCCATTAGAAAGAAGGTTAATAAAAATGAGTAAACTCTTAAAGCAATATGAGGAACTGAAGAAAAAAGATCCTGAAAAAATATATATTTTTAAAGTTGGTATTTTTTATAATATATTAAATGAAGATGCAAGATTAGTTTCAAAAGAAATCGGTCTAAAACTAACTGACCTAAGTCCTGAAATAATTAAATGTGGTTTTCCTGTCGCTACACTTGAAAAATACACAAATTTATTAACAGAACATAATATAAAATTTGAAGTTGTATCTAATCAAACATCTTCTAATCAAAATACTTCTTATGAGCAAATTATTAAGAAAATACAAAATATTAATTTAGATAATACAACTTGCAAAGAAGCATTTGATATATTATATAATATACAACAAAATTTGAAAAATATACAATAAGGGAGAGTAAATCTCCCTTATATTTTATTGAACATCTGATTTATATACCCAGGACATAATTTCTTGTAATAGTACACCATCAGGATGTGTATTTCCACTTCCTACTTGCATTATTGTATAAGTCTTTCCTTTTACATATGAAGGAATTGTTTGCCCTGTACAATATTTAGAAGCTGATGTTTTTAGTGTAACTTTTTGGCCTTTTGAGAAACTTGTTGGTGCTGCAGGCACAGGAACATTTGTTGATCCTACTTTTTGTGTATAATCTAAACAAATCCATCCAGCACCTGATTTTAATTTACCCCAATTTCCTTGAGTTTCAACTATTGTATATGTCCCTTTATCTCTAATGCATCCTACTATTGAATGATTTGTTCCTGCACCACTTCTAATATTTAATGCTGTAGCAGTAACTTTTACTAAATATGAATTGCTTGTGTTTTGTGTTGTTTGTATTGGTGCTACAGGTATTGTATTTCCATCTAATTTTGCATTAACTTCTTGTACTAATTGTGGAAATCTATCTTGTAAGTATTTTCCTGGACAACTTGTACTTGCGAACATATTATGTCTTGTTAGGCTTCCGTTTTTTGTACCATCATATGTAAGTCTAAAATTGTACCTTTTACATATATCCACACATAAATTTACAAGTGAGTTCCAAGCTGCAGCAGATACTGGCCACTCTCCACCTGTAGAACTATTAGAAACTTCAATTGTAATTGCTTGACAATCATTTACACTATTACTTGATGTCCACGCCCTATTTTCTTCCCCAACATAGCAAGCTATTTTTCCATCATTACCAATACCATAATTAGAACTTGCTTGCCTTCCTTTTGCTTGGAATATTCTTCCACATTGTTCTGCAGATAAAACGCCAGCCATATGATGAGGTGTTATTTTACAAACTTTGTATCCTTTTCTTCCTTGTGTATAATTACTTGAATTTGCTTCTACTACTACATTTGTTAAGCTTGATTTAATCATTTTCATTTTCCTCCTTTCCATTTGTTAACTCTTGTTTCATTTCTTCAGTCAATTCGATTTCTTCTTCCATAAAAAATCGCTCCTTTCTTTTATAAAATGAAAAACAGGAAGATTTTTGAATTTTCTTCCTGTTTTATATAAATACCAGAAATTTATCCTGGTATTGAAAAAAACGGCTTGCAAGGTTGCGTTTTAAGCCGTTTTTTATTCCTGGTTGGTATCATTTGTTGTCTCATTTTCTGTAGTTTTTTCATCATTTTTTCTTGTAAAGAAATAAGTCATTATTGATCCATAACTTGTACAATATAGTGCTATTATTTCTGTAGGTGGATTTAAGTTAGGAATAAATAATAATGCTACTAATCCTAATGTCATTACTACAGTTACAAATGATTTTACATCATCCCACGCTTTTTTCATATTGACTCCTTTCTATTGGATACCAATTCCACTTTTTAATAGTGCAATTCCTATTCCAATTACTCCAGTTATAACTGCAGCTACTACAGTTCTTGTGATCCATTTTATTCTTTCGTTTATTTCTGTAATCTCTTCTTTATTTTCTTTACTTCGTGTGTCTGCTTCGTATGCTACTGATTTCAATCCTTTGTAATCATCTAGTTTATTCTCTATTACAGCTAATCTTGTTAATACTTCTGTTTCAAAATTCTGTTCCATAAGCCTGAACTCCTTTCTTTGTATTTTAATACAAAAAAATAACGCCTATTAAGCGTTTGTTTCATAATCTTCTTCAGTTATTTCTTTGTATTCTTCTTCAGTTATCCATTTACCAACAGCATTATACACCCTGGTTTTATTCCACATTCCATTATCATAATATTTTTTTACTTTTTCAAAATTTTTGCTATATTCTTTCATATTATACCTCCTCTAGGTCAATATCTGTCATCATTGCTAAATACTCTATATCGCTTTGCATTTTTATTTCTTTTAATTCAGCTGCAGATAATTCTCTTAAAACAAAATGATATTCATTTTCATATTGAACTATTTGTACTAATTCCATATGTTCATATTCTTGTTTTATTTCTTGGCCATCCTCTGATCCTTCTATTGTAACTTTAGACAACTTTCCTTTGAAATCATCTTCAGTAAGTTTTACTTCTGATATATAATTGTTTCCATTTAATCTAAGGTCTGTAAGTTGTGTTCCATCAGATAGCGTAATTTTCCACTTCCTTGTTTTTTCCATATTACTTTCCTCCTAAATAAATCATAATATAATTGAGACATATTTGTTATTTGTTGCATTGACATATTTTTATAATTTGCTGACATCCAAGATTTAAAAATGTTCTCTATTTCATTAATAGTCAATGTTCCTTTATCTAATAGTCTTTTGTATGCTTTTAATTTTCTTCGTTCTCTAGTAATTGCTTTTGGATGTATTTTTCTGACTACTCGGCCTGTTTCTGTTAATTTGTATTGTAATTGCAAAACTCTAAATGATTGAGATAATTTACATAGGTGTGTTTTTTTAGGATTAATAATTAACCCTAAATTATCTGCAATTTCTTTTATTTCTTTTAATAATTGCTTTAAAAATTCCTTATCTTTATGGATTATATACATATCATCTGTGTATCTTCCATAATATTTAACACCTTTTACAATTTTAATATAATTATCTATTTTTGATGGATAAGAAATTCCTATATTTTGAGATGGCTGACTTCCTATGTCTACTCCTCTTCCATTCTTATTGTCAATATTAAATATATCAAATATATTTTTTAAAATCCATAATGCAATTTTTGCTTCTCCTGGATCTACTTTTTTTAAAAATGATTGTATATTTTTTAAACATAAATTATGAGGTATGCTTGCATAATATCCACTGAAATCTATTAATAGTACATAACCATCATTACTTTTATATTTTCTATAATATTGATGTAAATGTACTTCTAATCTTTTTCTATGAAATGCTACACCTTTTCCTTTTTGGCTTGCTCCATTATCATATATAAGGTAAGGAGAAATAGCTGGACTTAAAACATTATCACATAACAAATGATTTATTGTTTTGTCAATCATTCCATTAGTTGTTATATTTCTTATTTTACCTCTTTCCTTTATTACAAACTTTCTTCCTTTTGTTGGTTTGTACTTCCATTCCTTCAAATCTTTTAAAAGCATTGCTGTTTCTAGCAGGTGATTTGTTTCAAAAAGTTGTGTTTGATATTTGAAAGATGCACTATTAATTGCTTTCGTTCCAGCTTCATATATTTTATTAGCATCATAAAAAATATTCATAAAAATCACTTTAATAGTATTACTGGACTTATCCAAATACATAATGATTAGCATTTATCAATTTTTACAAATTGAAGGGATAATCTTTCCTTTCCTTTCCCATTACCATACTGTGGAAACATAGTCCATAAAATTTTGTATGGGTGTGAAATCAGGACGCACGCCGTTCACATTCGAAGCGTTGTTATTGTTGCAATTACCATTGCTGTTGACATTAGCGAAGTTCGCAGAAGAAGAGACATATAAAGATTACCCACTAATTATTATTTTTTTATATTTTTTAAAAATCTATTATCAGTTTGTCTGAGTGACTTGATCATATTAAATTCTTTTTGTATTTCTAATACTAAATTCATATATTTATTAAGATCTGCATATAAACATTCTCCAGCATATTGTAATTCATCTTGTAATGCATTACAGCACGCCATTGCTCTGTCCATTTCCAATCTTCGTTCTTCAAATTCTGACATATAACTAGGAAATATTGTATTTGCAATTCTTAAATGTCTACTTATTCCTGTTGCAAGTTCTATAACACTATTTGTCAATCTATTTATTTGACTACGATAAAATTTATACATATTGTCTTTTACTCTTTTTTGTTCTTCTTCAGGTAATTCTTTTATTCTATTATTTATTTTATCTTCTATTTTAGAAAATGTTATATAAAAGTTATTTTCTGCTAGGTTAGTTACTGCTTGTCTTATTATATATGCATTATGAATTGTTTGTAATTTTGATTCGCTTCTTTCACTCTTTTTTATTTCTGACATCTTAAAATAATACTATTTCTCCTTTACAATTTTTCCATAGCATTATACCATCTTGTTTTTATAAATATAACTATATTGAAAAATCACTATATTATATGACAGGGCATAAAGCCCTGTCGATGTTTGATTAGTAGATTAGGAAAGCAGGACGCACGCCGCTCACATTCGAAGCGATGCCATCGCCGCAATAACCAAGGCCGCCGACACCAGCGAAGTTCGCAGAAGAAGAGACATCTCTTAACCAGTACCAATATCTTTGATTTGCATCATTTAAAGCAACTATTAAATCGTGTCTATGTCTGAATAAAGATAATTGTGAATTATCTATTGTAACATTGCCAGTAGGAACATTAGTACCACATCCAATATTGTGAAATATATCACTTCCATATACCATATGTTCATTCATTAATTCTATTTCAGAGTCAAACCATTCTCCTGCACTCTCATATCCATTTGTTACAGCATTTGGTAACCAGGTTCTATGCTTTAGTATATGATTTGCACCAAAATCATTTTTTATTACATTTTTATAAGGTGTTAAATTAGTTGTGTACATTTTGCTTCCTTTATAAGCACCTGTTGTAACATTAGTATCATTCATATTTGCTGTTCCCATTATTTTTTCAGGTATCATCAGAATATGAGGTGTAGTGCATTCTGTATCTCCCATATGCAATCTATAATTCAAATCTGCAACTAAATATTTTCTTCCACTTTGTTGTCCTATAATATAATCACCTATAAAAATATCATCAAAAGTTCCTGCTGCAATTTGTTGTGATAAAGTTCCATCATAGAATTTGCTTGTTATGTCTTTTCCTCTATAAATTGCATTATGTGCTGCTGCATTTGGAGCAACAACTATTTGTTTCAAAGCATTTATTTTTCCTGTATAATCTGTTGTTAATTCTGCAGCCTTTTCATTTAATTCTTGTTCATTTACATATACTGTACTTGGATCAACTGTAATTGTAACATTATTTGCATTATCTACAGTAATTATCATATCGTAATAATGTTCTTTCTTTTCTGTTATAGAATTATTTATATACTCTGCTTCTTCTCCATAATTTATATATGCAAATAATACTTGTTGATTTGTGTCAGGATCAATAGCATATAAACCTAATTCTTTTAACCAAAATCCTTCTTCGGCATCTGTGTTTTTAAATAAACCTCTAACAGTAACTTGTGTATCGGTTTCTCTGTTTACTTTAGTTATGTCGAAGTTTAATTCAGGGTTTACTAATCCTGTTAAAGCTTTTATAGTTGCTACACTAGGATCTGCAACACTTCCACTACCTATTGAAAAATGTGAAAAACTTAATGTTTTTGATTGTAGCGTTTTAGCTGCTAATATTGCTCCCTGTGTAGTTATATAAGTTGTACCGTAAGCCATTTATTATTCCTCCTCTACTAATTTTATATATTTTCTATTTACAAGCAAAATTCCTACATTATAATTTGTAGGAACTTCGTGTTTTTCTTCTATTGTGTCTGTGTTTATAGGTAATTCTATATAATTTCTACGAATAAGAGTTGTACCAAAATTATATGGTAAGTCTAATATAATGTTCATTTCTTTAAAATATTGATCTATATCATATAATATTTTCTCTAGTACATTGGCTTGTTCGTAATTTAATGTATTATTGTAAATTATTGTTTCAGTAGTTAATGCATAGCAAAATTCCTTTAATTTATTTATGTTGCTTCTTATTCTATCTATATGTGCTCTTGTTGGATAGTCTCGCATATTCCAATTAGTTTTTATTACTAAATTTTCAGAGAAGCCATATTTTTTTAAAATATTCATTAAGTATTCACACCAGGATTCTACTCTATTTAAATCTGTATAATTATAACTTCCTTTTAAATGTGTACTACTTCCTGGATTATTTAAAGCTGTTTCAACATCACTTGCTGATCTATCATATATTAAATCATCCATTGCTTACCTCCTCTCGAACATAAACATTTCTTACCAACATTGAGGCATATTCTTCTTTTAATTTTGCTTTTCTTAATACTGTCAATAATCTTACTCTTGCATTTATTTCTGCACTTGCTAAAAAGCCACCAGTTAAATCTATATCTAATTTTTTGATATGGCCAACTAACTGTCTGCTAAAATCATTACTTTCAATTGCAACATCTTCTGTTAAACTTTCTCCTTTTAAAATAAAATCAAATTCAGTTTTATATGTTTTTTGATAATAATCTAACACTTTTTTTGCAATTGGTAGTGCATTGTTTTTGTTAATAAAATATGCTGATTCTATATTTAAAGTATTTAGCTTGCTATCTGTTCCTATATCTTCAACTTTTGCTGATATCTCTTGTGTATTATCTATATATTTATGGCCAGTAACAATAACTTCTTTTTCAGTTGTGCAATTTATAATTGCATAATTACAGTTAGATTCTTTTATAGTTCCTGCTGCACACGATAAATCATATACTGGATTATCAAATAAAATTCTATTATCGCCTTTATCTAATACTCCCTTAAATACTTCTTCTGCATCTGATCCTTTTATATAATTATGTGCAGTTACAGCAACTTCTGTAACAATTTCATTTTGCTCTACTTTCTTTGTCCCCTGGAATATATTAGTTTGTTCGATAGTATTATTATCTTCTTTGTCTACAATTGTATATATTTTAATTTTATCGCTTCTGCTGCAATCTGCAATTGCACCAATCGCAAATACAAGTTGTTGTAATGCCTGTCTATGTGTACATATAGGAATATATCCTGTCATCATTATATTTTTTAGATCTTCTTGTATTTCATAATTTTCTTCAGCTACATTTGCTGATTCCATTACAGCTTTAATCATATTTTTAAAAGGTATGTTAACATACATACCACCATAAAAGGTTGTTTTATCTATTATTCCTATTAGATCTATTGCATCAAATTCCATAATTTTGTTATCTGCATTCTTCCAGGTATCAAGATAAAATGTACCCATATTTATTTCTTTTCCTTCTTTTAATAGAAGTTCTTTAACTTTAAATGCTTGTCTTTGCTGTAATAGACTATAAAAGCCTGTTGGATTTATAATATTAAATTCGTCATCTTCAGAGTAAACTTTAAATCCTAAAGTATTTATACTAACCTCCGAACTTAACAGATCCATTTCTTCCAAAATGTTTGCACTTATTAAATTATCACCTTCAAAGGTTTTATTTGCTCCATATAATATCTGATATAACTTAATATACCTATATGGATTATTGGTTCCACAGAATATAATAATTATTTTTTGATAGTTTTCAACAATATTGTTGCAAACATATTGGTGCTTATCAGGATAAAAGTCTGAATCGTTTATTAACTGATTATTTTTATCATAATAAGTTATATTTAAATGATTACAATAGTCTCCTGCTTTGCTAAATAAAAATGTTAAACCTAAACTACTATGTGGTTCAGTAAAATTAATTGTTAATACAGGTGGATTTTCAAATTTCCCTGATTCATTACTCATACTATTTGACCATAGACACATATTGTCTAAATTTTCAGGCATTAATTCAAATGTTCCGTCTAATGCAAATTGATTTTTTTCTAGTGTAGCATATTTTATTTCTTCAATATCATTTTGTTTTAGATCTTCCAAATCAACAAAGTCTTGTTTATCTGTAATACTTAACTGACTGTCTGATTTTGCTGTAACATCAATAAATCCAAATTCTATCTGTGTTTTTGTTTTCATAATCATCAACTCCTTGCTGGCCTTTTAGCCGTGAAGTTTACAGTCATATCTTTTCTATATGCTTTCCCATCTTTGAAATCGTAAATTACTCTTGAAACATTATTAAAATAGGCCTTAAATTCAAGATTAGCAATTTTGACAGTATGAAATTCCTCGGGTTCTGTTAGCTTATTCCATAATCTTTCATATTCATTATAGTTGCTATCTGTTTGAGGTTCGAACTTAATGTCAGTAAAATTAAAATATACACCAATTAGTTCTCTTTTTAGATCTCCATCATCTGTTCTATTTGCATATTTATCTAAAAAGTCTGCTGCTTCTTTTATATTTGCATATACACCAATATTAAATTGCATTCCATCAAGTAATATAAAATCGTATTTTTCTGCCATTATGTTGCACCTCCTATAATCAATTTATTACCTTTTCTCTTGCTTTCTCTGTCTAGTTCAGGTTTCAATACTCTTATTAATTGTGACATTGTACCATTAAAGTTAAGGGTTATATTTTGTGCTTGAGTATTATTATTTGTGTTATTATTGTTTTGATCTTGAAACATTTTTAAGGCTGTCAAAATCATATCTAACATTTTATCTTCAGGTGCAACAACTTCGCCTTGATGTTTATTATCACCAATAACTGCTAATTGAGGTGTATTTGCTTTAACATAACCACCTTGTGCTAGTCTTGGTAAGTTTAATTGATTCAATTTTCCTATGCTAACACCAGGAATATTATTAATCAAATCAATAGCACCATTTATCATATTTACGAATTTATTTACTACACCTTCTATCATTCCAAGCACGCCATTAATTCCACTTTTTACTGCTCCACTTATTGCATCTCCTATTTTTGTACCTAATGCACTAAATGTATTTTTGATGTTATTCCATATACCACTAAAGAAACTTCCAATATTTCTAAATATACCTGTAATTCTGTTATAAGCCGTTTGGAAATTATTTATTATTCCGTTTTTAATGCTATTTACTGCATTACTAATACTGTTTTTAATTCCATTCCATATATTAGAAACTGTGTTTTTTATTCCATTGAATATATTTGAAATAACAGTTTTTATTGCATTAAATACAGTAGTAATAATACCTTTTATAACATTTATTACTGTTTCTATTATTCCTTTAATTGCATTCCATACAGTAGAAACAACTCCTTTAATTGCATTCCAAATTCCTGTAAAAAATGTCTTTATACCTTCCCAAGCTTTGTTCCAATCTCCTGTGAAAATACCAACAATAAAATCTATTAATCCCTTGAAAGTTTGTATAATTCCACCAATTGTATCTGTAATAGCACCAAATACATTGCAAATTGTGTTCCATAATGCTTCAAATATTGGAACTAATACAGGAAGAATATTTTGTATAATCCAATCAATAACTGGTTTTAAAATATTATTCCAAAGTGCTGTTACTGCATCTGCTATACTTCCAATTAGTCCTGCTACATTATCTACAAAAGGTTTTAAATGTGTGTTCCATAATTCATTGAATTTTGTTGCTAATCTCTCTAGCATAGGTGCAACATAAGTATTGTATGCATCTAAAAACTTTCCAAAAGTATCACTTATTCCTGTTTTTAATGCTTCCATTAAAGGATGAATGTGTTGATCATAAACTTCGTTCCATTTGTCTCCAACATAAGTCATTGCACTTGCTAATGTACCTGTAAAAGTTTCTATTGGCTTCATTGTATTTTCAATAGTAGTTTTTATCTTCTCTGCATTATCTATAATTGGTTGGAATAGTATTGCTTTTAAATCAAGTACAAATTTTCCACATAGTTCTTGAATACTCATAAATGGATTAGCAAATATTGCAATTATATTTGCACCGATTTGTTTTGCTGTATCACTTTTAAATACATCTGATATTTCTCCTAATGCTTGAAATAAGTTACCTGTTAAAGTTAAATCTTTACTTGAAATATCAAACATTTTACATATATGGCCTTTTATTCTTTCGACATTTTGTGACAAGTATTTATCTATACTTCCCACTAATCCTTCAGCAAGATTTATTCCTATTCTTGCTACAGAACCTGTAACCTGGCCAAGTGTAAATAATAAAGTTTTTGCCCAATTCTCTGCTGCACTTAATACTTTTGGATCTGTCCAAATATCGATTATTGTATCTTTTATTCCTTTTAAATGTCCTATTATTCCATCAAAGTTTGTGTCTCCAAAACTAATGTCAAACCCACTTTTAAATATACCTGCTAATTCTTTTACTCTACCAATTAAGCCATCAAATGCTGATGTATCTTCAGTAATTGTACTTGATACATCTAATGTATCTTTTATACCTGCAGAACTGCCTCCTGCTCCACCACTAGATCCACCTGAAGTATCTGTATCTTTTTGTAGTACATTTAAATTATCAAATGCTGCTAAATTATTTGATGCTTTTTTTGCATCTTTTCCTGCTTTCTTTGCACTATCTCCAACTCCTGAAATTGCATCAGATGCATCACCTGCTTGAGTTGCTAAATCTCCTATTCCACTTGATACAGTTTCTACACTATCTGCTTTTAGTCCAAATAATGCAAGTAATCCTGAAAGTGCTGTAAATAATCTTGTGACTACATTTACTGCACCTGTAATAATTGGAATAAATAATTTTGCTATTGGTTGTATTGCATTTCCTATTGCTGTCTTCATAGTTGTAAATGCCTGTGATAATTGTGCTACCTTTCCTGAATAGGTATTTGCATAAATCGCTGCATCATTACTTTGGAATTTTGTTTCTTGCAATATTCCATTTACTTCTGCTTGTATTTTTTCTTGTTGCGTTAAATTATTTGTTGTCTTTCCTATTGATTTTGCATAATCTTCCCACATCTTTGCTACATTTTTTGTAACACCTGCATTATCAACTAATATACTATTTTCATTTTTTAAACCTTCAGATGCAGTTTGTACTGCTTCTCCAAGACTATATGTACTCTGTCTACCAAATGTCGCACTATTTTTTAAAGCTATCATAGTTTTTTGTATTTGATCTGAACTATAACCTCTTGCTGCCAAATTTTTATATGCTGTTACAGCATTATTCAAAGGAACTAAACCATCTGATATGTAGTCATTAATAAATTGTTTTGCTTTATCAAAACTTTTTCCTTGGCCAGTTAATATTGAATTTAAACCTATCCAAGCATTAGAAGTTTCGGTTGCAACATTTAAACATTCTTTTCCCCATTTTACAACTGCAGCAACAGAAAAAGCTGCGAGTGCAGCTTTACCTATTTTAGATAATGATGATGAGATTTTAGAAGATGCCGTATTTGCTTGTGCATCAATATTCTTTAATTGTGAACTAAATTTATTACTATTTAATATTAAACTAAGGTCAATTTCCCCTACATTTGTACTCATTATCTCACCTCACTTTGTGCCATAGTTTTAAACATATTCTTTATGCTTTCCATAGCCTGTTCATAATTTTCTTCGCTTATTTGAGACGCTGATTTTGTTAACCACTCATTTCTAATTTTGATTTCTTCAGGAGTAAATTTCTTTAATACTTCAGGATCTTTTTCTTTCCTAATTCTTACAATATTTCCAAGTGGTGTATCTCCTTTAAGTCCTGCAATATCACTTATTAATTCTCCCCAATCTAAACTATCTATCTCTTTTCTAATGCTATATCCATATTGTGTTTTTAAACTTGAGGCCACTAAATCCCAATCATCAAATAAGTCATATCCTGGATCATATGTTGAAGTATTATTGAAATCGTTTCTCCATTTCCTCGTAACTTTCCTCATTTACAACTGCTGCTAAAGCTGTTACTATTGCTTTTAA
>ERZ777011.1963-NODE-1963-length-18601-cov-4.561145_pt1 | contig 18601 bp, 17 predicted proteins | sample MGYA00374964_ERZ777011 | MGnify/ENA primary metagenome ERZ777011 (study PRJEB29310, sample SAMD00008975) | mouse gut metagenome | study: EMG produced TPA metagenomics assembly of the Metagenome analysis of fecal microbiota from mouse which was promoted...
CTACCGGCTACCAAACGACAGAAATTAAATTTGCGAAAAAACCTTGACACTATCCGGGGAGGAATAGGATGAAAAATTACAGAACGCTTGCGTTACGATATCTGAAAATGAACAAAAAGCGAAGCAGGATCACCATAGGAGGCGTGGTGGTAACAACCATGATCCTGTTTCTGATCCTGAATCTTGCAGAAAGTTATCTGTTTCAGCAACAGAAGGAAATCAGAAAAGAGACCGATTATGAAATGGTACTGTTTACGGAGACACAGGAACAGATTTCTGAGGTGATCGCAGATGCAAGGATACGGAGTGCTTATGTGGGATCGTATGTTTACATAAGATACAGCTTCAATGAAGGATGGATTACGACCAATTACGACAAAGCGTTATTTGTGAATATTAAAAATCCGTATCAGATTTCCTCCGTGTTTGCGTCGCTTTGCAACACCTATGGACTGGAGGGGGAGATAAATGATATTCTGGCGGCGACTTATTTTCAGACGGGTGAGAACCTGATGGCGATCATGATCCTGACCATTCTTCTGGTATCCTTCATCTTTGCGATCTTTGGTGTCGGGATCGTGCGAAATTCGATTCAGCTCTGTATTCTGGAAAGCATCCGGGATTATGGGAATCTACGCTGTATTGGCGCTGCGACGGGGCAGTTAAAATCCATTATCTATGCACAGGGCGCTGTATTGGAATTGACGGGAATCGGAATCGGGGTCGCACTCGGAACGATCATCAGTATGATCACGGGGGCATTTCTTCATATGGCGGCAGGCTTCCATATTCTTCCGGTATTATTCATTCTGATCGTATTCCTGGGAGACCTCTATTTTGCCATGCAGGAGAACTGTAAGCTGGTAGTGGGTATGACCCCGGTCAGTGCCATCCGTGGAGAGTACCGGATCCGGAAAGAGAAGATTAAGCTGCGGAAGAACAGGCTGATCACAAAGCTGTTAGGTGTGGACGGGGATTATGCCTATAAGAGTATTATGCGGAACTTCAGACGCTTTACCCGGACGGTCAGCTCTATCGTATTTGGGATTGGCGGGTTAATTACAGTGGTTGGCTTTGTTGGTTCGTTAAATCATCTTATTACCAGACAGATTAAAGATTACGGATATTATCAGCTTTATTTTGAAGGTATTGCTAGTGCCTATAGTAGCATAACAGAGGTACAGAGCTTCCTTCCATCTACGGAAATATTGGAGCGGCTGATCGCACAGGAGGAGATTACGGAAGGAAAACGGATGTATGCATCGGAGATGCTTCTGGCGGACGTGGATGTGAAGTACGATCATTTCTTTGAGGAAATCGGAAAGGAGCAGGATTTTGATTATAAGAATATATATGAGCATTGGCTGGAAGCGGATAATCTTTCACAGGTAGCAGGGGTGTTCTGTTATGGATATGATGAAGCAGATTACCGCAGATATGAGTCCGTCCTGGTAGAGGGCACCCTGGATATCAGTGAGAATGGCATTGTACTTGTTAATTATGGAGATGTTAATTATGAGCTGGATTCCGGAACGGAAAGTCAGAAAACAGTCTGTCTGACAGATTATCAACTGGGGGATACGATTGATATAGTTGATATGAAGGAGCTCCGCGATCGGATTGACCGGCAAAGAAGTGAGCTGTGGGAGGAAACACAGGCAAAGATAGAGGATCTGCTGGAACAGGAATGGGATTCCGGAGATAAAGAACGGGATGAGATGGAATTGGAACTGCGCAGCAGCTACCAGGAAGCCATTAGTGCTATGGTGCATGACTGCTGGGAAGAGCTGGTGGAAGAGGGACGTTATAAGACCTATACCATCGAAGGGTTTGTAAGCAGGGATGTAAACCATATTTATAATGCAAATTATGGACTGCGAATGATCCTGCCATTGGAACACTATTTTGAGATGACGGGAACGGATGCGTCCATGTCTACCGGTATGCAGTATCATTTCAGCCGTTATCCGAGGGAAGGAGATTTTGGCTCTCTGGTTTTTCATGAAATGAGAGACTGGGTTCCCGGGGTTCAATATTCGGAATCTCCGCTGCCATGGATGCTGGATGAAATGATGTCGTTAAAATATCCCGCATATTTTGCATTAGGCTTTGTTGTTTTTATTATGACAATGTCGGCATTAAATATCATGAATGCAACGGCCAGCAATCTACATCTGCGCCGTAAAGAATTTGCTCAGCTTCGGGTGATTGGTGTGTCGAAAAAGCATTTGATGCGTATGGTCATGCTGGAAGGTGTGATCACCACGATAGTTGCAGATGTAATAGGAATCATTCTGGGGCTGGGCGTTTCCTACATGTTGTTTTGGGGCATTACGCAGTGGTTCGGCGCTGCTTTCTATGTTCCGGTGGGGATCATTCTCCTTTGTGTACTGGCAACCGTCCTGCTGCTCTGCGGTTCCATCTATGTATCCCTTCGGGATATGAAGCAGAATATGGCTGAGGATCTGAAGGCCGGGGGAGATTAACGGATATCCGTGATAACAGATGAAGATAACAGGAGGTTGGAATATGGATATTGTAACAATGGAACATGTAACGAAAGTATATGGGAAAAACGACACACGGGTATGGGGACTTCATGACGTAAGCCTGACCATCCGGCAGGGCGAGATTGTCTCTGTCGTAGGGGCATCCGGATCTGGTAAGTCTACATTGCTTCATGTGATGGGCGGGGTAGATAGTCCTACCAGCGGCACAATAATCGTAGATGGCAAGGATATCACCAAGCTGGATGATGAACGGATGGCAGTATTCCGTCGGAGAAAGATCGGCTTTGTGTTTCAGGCATATCATCTGATCCCGGTACTCTCCGTAGAGGAGAATATCACGATGCCGATCCTTCTGGATCACCGGAAGCCGGATAAGGAGTATGTAGATCATATCATGGAGCTGTTGGGGATTCAGGACCGGAGAAAGCACCTGCCCAATCAGCTTTCCGGCGGACAGCAGCAGAGAACTGCCATTGCAAGAGCGCTGGCAAATCATCCATCCCTGATTCTGGCGGATGAACCCACCGGAGCCCTGGATTCTAAGAACGGAAGTGAGGTGATCGCTTTATTGCAGAATTCGGTCAAGCAGCTGAATCAGACACTGGTGTTGATCACGCATAATATTGATCTGGCACGGGAAGCAGACCGCATAATTAAAATTGCGGATGGTGAGATCATGGAAGAAGCCTGAAGATGAAGAAGAACAGAAGGAATGATAAAAGGGGAAGAGTATGAATAACAGGAAAGCAACGTATAGAAAATGGATATCTGTGATCATGCACAGCAGAAAGACAATACTGGCAGTCTTATGTATTGCTGCCGTCTGCTTCCACTCCTGCCGGATCTTCCCGGTTATGGCCCGGGAAGCCGGAAGTACAGCAGAACCCGGTGAAACGACACAGGAAACCGTGGAGAACAGTACGGATACGGAAGACAGCAGTGAAAATGCAGGTGAAGGTAATACTGCCGAAACAACGGAAGCTCCGGCAACAGACGCTCCTCAGGATACAGAGACGCCGGAGGATACCGCTCCGGATTCTACAACGGATACTTCCCCGGTAGTGATTCCGGATGTTGTAGAGGGGGCAAATCCCAATCATGCGCCGAAGGTGGCGCTGGGGAGTGCTGCTGCAGCCAATCCAAGGGTCATGATCTCGGACTATGAGGTAGAAGAGGGGAAAATAACTGCAGGCGGGGAATTCACTTTAGTCATTCACCTGAAAAACACTGCAGCGAAGGCAGTCCGGAATCTGAAGCTGACTGTGATCAGTGAAAACGGGGAGTTCTTACCGGTTGAGGGAGCAGGAACGGCATATACAGAAAAAATAGATGGAAAAGGGGAGACGGAATTCCGGTTTTCCATGACAGCCATTCATGGTCTGGAGGAAAAATCCTATAAGCTGTCATTGAAAACGGAGTATGAGGATAGCAACGGGACAGAGTATACCGTGGACGAGAACATATTTCTTCCCGTTTCGTTAGTGCAGCGGGTATCGGTCAGTGATGTGTTTTTGCCCGAATCCTCTGTAGAACTGGGGGATACTGTAGAGATCAGCGCATCGGTGAATAATCTGGGAGATGCAGTTCTCTATAATGTGACCGCAAAGGTCTGGGGGGATGTGATAGAGGAACAGAGTACCTATATCGGCAATCTGGAATCCGGAAAACGGGGAACGATCGATGTGCTGACAAAGGCAATTAGCATTTCAGATGTCAATACCGCGCATGCGAACCGGATTCTGATCAGTTATGAGGATAAGAACGGAAAGGTTTACAGTGAGGAGTTTTCCTTTAAGCTTGAAGTAACACAGCCGGTTTATGAGGATCTGGAAAAAATAAAGGAATCACCGGATTATTCTGGCATTGTAAGAACTGTGATCTGGATCGTTGTGGCAGCAGCAGTCCTTGCCCTGATCGTCTGGCTGTTGATTCAGAGACGAAGGCGGCAGCAGAAGATTCTTGAGGAGTTTTAGCCTATGAGGTGGATATGGGATTTATGTATTGCAAATATGAAGCAGCGGGGAATCCGGACGGGACTGACGGTGCTTGGTGTTGTGATCGGCATTATTTCCATCGTATCGCTGCTGGGAATCGGAATCGGCGTAAAGAGGGAGCTTCTGGATGCAGCGGCGGCGGAAGGCAATGTAACGGAAATAACCATATATGGAACAACGGGTGAGAGTCGAAAGGACAAAATGCTGACAGAACGCAGGCTGGAGGATTGCAGGGAGCTAGAGCATGTGGAAACGGTTTATCCGGTTCTAAGCGTCAGTGCCAGGCTGTCCTACGGAAGATATGACGGATATTGGGAAATAACAGGAATTCCTCAGGAATACCTGCAGGAGCTGCCACTCCGGGAGGGGGTGTGTCCGGAGGCAGACAGCTACCGACCGGCATTGCTGATCGGGAATCATGTTCTGGATATGTTTTATAATCCTTCCACCATGCAGAGCTACACGGAGTTCTATGGGGAAGATGCAGAACTGAACGGGGAACTGATGCGTGTCAGCTTTGACATGGCGGAGGAAGAAAGCGTCCATCGGTTAAAGGTAACAGGCATGATAAAGGGGGATTCCTTCCGGGATTCCTATCAGATCTACTGTGACATGGATTCATTAAAACGGTATTTAAAGCAGGTAACCACAACAGGTATTCTTCCGGGGCAGCCGGTAAACCAGAACGGAGTGGCCTATAATGAATGGATATACAGCAGTGCAGTGATAAAGGTGGATGATATAGATTCCGTAGACACTGTGCTTAAGAAGCTGCAGAACATGGGTTACCAGACAGAAAACGACAAGGAATATGTGGACAGCGTACAGAAGACAGTAAAGATCGTTCAGCTGCTGCTGGGCGGGATCGGTATGATCGCTCTGATCGTTGCAGTGATCGGGATCGGAAATACCATGACCACTGCTGTCTATGACCGGATCCATGAAATCGGGATTCTGAAGGTATTAGGCTGCGCACCGGAGGAGCTGTTATATCTGTTTCTGCTAGAGTCCGGTATCCTGGGCGGTCTGGGGGGACTGATCGGGATCCTGACCTCCTATGGTATCATAGAACTTCTGGTAAATCAGCTGGCGGTAAAGCTGATGAAGCTTCCAAAAGGAACGGAGCTTGGTGTCATACCTCTCTGGCTGGCAGGTGCTGCTCTGATATTTGCGATTCTTCTGGGAATCCTGGCAGGATTTTTTCCGGCAAAATGGGCAGCGGGAATGAAGCCGATTCAGGCGGTTCAACGCTGAGCCATACGAATGTGCGTAAAAACTTCTTTCTTTTATCTCTGATATATCTTATAATAGAAATAGTGCCGATATCCGCACAGAGCAGAGGCGCAGGCCTTTGCTCTGTGTCGTTGCGTAGAAGACAAAAGAAAAATCAAAAAGCAGGCTGAACGCTGGCAAAAACAGAATGTGAGGGTCTGGGTATTTATGAATCAGAATAGTATTACACTTTTTCGTACCTGCAAGAAGATTGCCCGGGAGATGGATTCAAACGGAATATTATTAGAAGGTGACTTCAGTGCAGTGGAGCAATTTAGAATGGATATGCGGAATTTCCTGTTGTTTCTTTCGATTGCCGACGGTATTGTCCAGAAGGAGGAAATCCGTTATATCAATCAATTACTGGAATATGAATTTGACGAAGAGACGATTGTAGATTGTATCCGGCGGAACAAGGTGAATGACAGGGACTTTCTGGATCGCTGTCCATTATCCCTGCACTATTTTCTCAAGGATAAGAATATTCCAAGCGTGGTCTACCAGACTAAATATTACGATATCCGCAACCTGTACTTTTATACCTTTCAGGAGCTGGGAAGGGATTTCATTGCCTGTAACCGGAAGGTGGAGGATGGAGAGATCCGGAATCTGACCCGGTATCTGCTGATGCTGGAGAGTCAGATCAATAAATACAAGAATTTTGGTGCCGAACAGGAAGAGGTTCCGGACAGCATTCCTTATCGGGTCAAGGAGAATATAAAGAATCAGGAAGACGAAGAAATTGCATTTGTAGGGACGATCACAGAGCCGGGAGACGAGGGCTATGATCTGGATTCTCTGATGAAGGAATTAAGTGAACTGACCGGACTGGAGAGTGTGAAGAAGGAGGTTAAGAATATCGTAAACCTGCTTCAGATCAATGAGATGCGGCAGCAGAACGGTCTGAAAAAGGCACCGGTTGCCAAGCACTTTGTATTTACCGGAAATCCCGGCACCGGCAAGACGACAGTTGCCCGGCTGCTTTCAAAGATATATTGTGCCCTGGGCGTATTGTCCAAAGGACATATGGTGGAAGTGGATCGTTCCGGCATGGTGGCCGGCTATATGGGACAAACGGCCCTGAAGGTGAAGCAGGTGGTGGATAAGGCAAAGGGCGGCGTGCTGTTTATTGATGAAGCCTATGCCCTGAGCAATCACGGCCCGGAGGGTGATTTTGGCCAGGAGGCAATCGATACACTGAATAAGGCCATGGAGGATTACCGGGATGATCTGATCGTGATAGTGGCAGGATACCCGGATCTGATGGAGGACTTTATCGAAGCAAATCCGGGATTAAAGTCCCGTTTTAATAAAACCATTGAATTCCCGGATTATGATGCGGAAGACCTGTACACAATATTTAAGTATATGAGCAAGGAACAGGATTATGATCTGAGCGATGCAGGCGAGATCCGGCTTCGGGAGGTCCTGGAGAGAATGGTAGCAGAGAAGGACCAGAATTTTGGTAATGCCCGGGATGTGCGGAATTATCTGAGCCGGGTGATCGAGCGTCAGGCAAACCGGCTGGTGAGCGCTGCGACTCTGGATAAGTCCCAGCTGCTGACCATCGAGGCAGAGGATTTGTAGTTATATGAAAACCGGCGCAGGCAGCAGTTATTTCAGAAGGAAGCCGGAATAGGAGATGCCATGAGTAAGAAGGAAAGTAAAGCGGTTCCGAAGAAGAAGGAAAAGCCGCAGAAAATATTATTAAAAAATCAGATTGAGCGATATCTCAGGATCCCTTTGTTTTTGTTGATCCCGTTAGCGTTGTTTAATACAGGCATATACTTTGCAGATATTGAAGTGGGTATTTTCTTTTCCTGTGGATTTCTGTTGTATTCACTGCTTGTGATCTTTTTCTATGTGCATAACAAGCCAGGTATTATGGCAAACCTGATCAGCTTTGCCTTTGAGCAGGGGCAGGTGCAGAAGGAGCTGCTGAAGGATCTGGCGGTTCCCTATGCATTGATCGATCTGGATGGTAAGCTTTTATGGGCGAATCCGCTGTTTTACGGGATCATTGGTGTGGAGAAACCGGCGAAGAAATCCGTGACTCAGATATTTCCGGAGATTACCAGGGAGTTGTTTCCGAAGAAGAATAATCTGACAGAATTCAACATGCGGTATCAGGAGGGCTTTTACCGGGTGGAAATGCGCCGGGTGGTAGTATATGATATCCTGCCGGAGGATGTAGAAGTAGAGCAGGAACAGGAGGATGGCCTGATCGCCATGTACCTCTTTGATGAAACAGAGCTGCGGAAATATATTCAGGAGAATAAGGATCAGAAGCTGGTATCGGGCCTGATCTATATCGATAATTACGAAGAGGCATTAGAAGGCGTGGAAGAGGTCCGGCGCCCGCTGCTGACCGCATTGGTTGACCGGAAGGTGAACAAATATATGCAGAATATCGATGCCATTGTAAAGAAGCTGGAAAAGGATAAGTTTCTGGTGGTATTCCAGCAGAAGTATCTGCAGCAGCTGCAGTCGACAAAGTTCGCACTGCTGGATGAGGTGCGTTCCATCAATATCGGAAATGAGATCGCAGTTACCTTAAGTATCGGTCTGGGCGTTAATGCGCCTTCCTATATCCAGGCATATGATGCAGCCCGGGTAGCCATTGATCTGGCACTGGGACGGGGCGGTGATCAGGCAGTGGTAAAGGATGGTGAGCAGATTTATTATTATGGTGGTAAATCCCAGGGCGTAGAGAAGAATACCCGTGTGAAGGCGAGGGTAAAGGCACATGCGCTGCGGGAGGTACTGGAGAGCAAGGATCAGGTGATCATAATGGGGCACAAGCTTCCGGATGCGGATTCCATTGGCGCGGCCATTGGCATTTACCGTCTGGCGGCGGCCATGAACCGGAATGCTCATATCGTTATCAATGAGGTAACGGTCTCTATTCGTCCCATCATGAACAATTTTATCGGAAATAACATCTATCCGGAGGATCTGTTTATTGACAGCGGACAGGCAATGAATCTGGTGGATCAGAATACCGCGCTGGTCGTCGTGGATGTGAACCGTCCCGGTTATACGGAATGCGAGGAGCTGCTGGGTATGACAAAGTCTATTGTGGTGATCGATCATCACCGGGCTATGAGTGATTCGATTCAGAATGCGATCCTGTCTTATATTGAACCGTATGCTTCCTCCGCCTGTGAGATGGTTGCGGAGATATTGCAGTATATCATCGACAAGCCAAAGCTGCGTCCGATCGAGGCAGACGCCATGTATTCCGGTATTCTGGTGGATACGGATACCTTTGTTACAAAAACGGGTGTGCGTACGTTTGAGGCGGCATCCTTTTTGAAGCGGAGCGGAGCAGATGTGACCCGTGTCCGCAAGATGTTCCGTACGGATCTGGAGGTATACAAGCAGAAGGTGGCAGGCGTCCGGAACGCAGAAATCTTTCTGGATGACTATGTGATCGGCACGCTGCCGTCAGAGGGTGTGGACAGTCCGACGGTGCTGGCGGCCCAGATCGCCAATGAACTGCTGGATATTGAAGGCGTTAAGGCATCCTTCATGCTGACGCAGATAAAGGATACGATCTATATCAGCGCCCGCTCTATTGATGAGGTAAATGTACAGATCATCATGGAACGTATGGGCGGCGGCGGACATGCGACCGTGGCAGGCGCCCAGCTGCAGGGCTGTACTCTGGAGGAAGGAAAGCAGCAGCTGCAGGATGTATTGGAAAAAATGGTAGTGGAAGGAGATATATAGGATGGAAATTATTTTATTGCAGGATGTGAAAGCACTCGGTAAAAAGGGTGAGGTCGTAAAGGTCAATGACGGCTATGCACGGAACTTTATTCTGCCGAAGAAGCTGGGAGTGGAAGCGAATTCTAAGAATATGAACGACCTGAAGCTTCAGAAGGCCAATGAAGAGAAGGTGGCGGCAGAGCGTCTGGCAGAGGCAAGGGCCCTGGCTGACGAGTTAAAGGATAAGGAGATCGTTCTGAATCTAAAGCTGGGAGACGGCGGTAAGACCTTTGGCTCTGTTTCTTCCAAAGAGATCGCAGAAGCAGCGAAAACGCAGCTGGGCTATGATATTGATAAGAAGAAGATTCAGTTAAAGGAAAGTATTAAGTCCCTGGGTGTACATAACGTGGGGATCAAACTTCATCCAAAGGTAACGGCAGAGCTGAAGGTTAAGGTACAGGAGCAGAATTGACCCGGCTGATCGCAGCAGAGGTTGAATGGAGATAAGGTTACACGGGATGGAAGAGGCAGTAATTCGTAAGACACAACCGAATAGTGTGGAATCGGAGCAGGCGGTGCTTGCATCCATGCTCATGAACCGGGAAGCAGTGGTCAATGTGGCTGACATGCTGACAAGGGAGGATTTCTATCAGCCCCAGTATGGCGTCATATTTGAAGCCATGGTGGAGTTGTACCATGAAGGAACGGGAATCGACCTGATCACGCTGATGGAACGTCTGAAGGAAAAGGGCGTGCCGGAGAATGTATACGGAATTGAGACCATGCAGGAATTAATGAGTGTGGTTTCCACCTCCGCCAATGCGAAGCAGTATGCAGAGATCGTGAAGGATCGTGCCAATATGCGGCGGGTGATAAAGCTGGCAGAATCGGCAGCCAATGACTGCTATGCCCTCAAGGATAATTCCTCGAATATCCTGAGTAATATTGAGAATCAGGTGCTGGAACTGACACAGAACGGTAATAGCGGGGATGATATTGTTCCGATCCGACAGGTGGTGGACAACGTTCTGCGGAATATCCGCGAGGCATCCAGGCAGCAGGGAAACATTACCGGGGTTCCGACCGGCTTCTTTGATCTGGATGATATGCTGACCGGACTGCATGGTTCGGAGCTGATCCTGGTCGCCGCACGTCCGGCCATGGGAAAGACTGCCTTTGTATTGAATATTGCGGAGCATGTGATATTAAAGACGGATGTTCCGGTAGCGATCTTTAACTTCGAGATGAACAAGGAACAGTTGGTGCAGCGTATGATCTCCATGGAGTCGCAGGTGAATTCCCAGAATATCCGAACCGGTAATCTGCAGGATGACCAGTGGCTGAAGTTATATGAAAGTTCGAATATCATTGGAAGCACGAAGCTGTTTATCGAGGATCAGTCCAATGTTACGATTGGAGATATCCGGAATAAATGCAGGAAGCTGAAGCAGCGTCACAATGTAGGCCTGATCATCATTGATTATTTACAGTTGATGAGCGGAAGCGGAAGAACGGATTCCCGTCAGCAGGAGGTTTCCGAGATATCCAGAGGTCTGAAGGTGCTGGCAAAGGAGCTGGATGTGCCGATCATTGCGCTTTCACAGTTGAGCCGTGCAGTGGAAGCGAGAACGGATCACCGGCCGATGCTTTCCGACCTGCGTGAATCCGGTTCCATTGAGCAGGATGCGGATGTGGTCATGTTCATATACCGGGAGGATAAGTATCGGGATGATCTGCCGGAGGAGGATAAGAACAAGGCTGAGATCATCATTGCCAAGCAGAGAAATGGTGCTACTGGCACGATCATGCTGGGATGGCAGGGTGAATATACAAAATTCCTGAATCTGGAGCGGAGCAGGCGATAAAAATCATACAGGAAAAACGAGAAATCTGTCGGATATGACAGGATAATAGAAGACGATAGAAATTGAGGACAGGCCCCCCCTGGTGTATCATGGAGACAGCAACGAATACTTGATATACTAAGGGGGATTATTTATGAACGAGACCAGATATATGATATCAGATACGTCCCGCCAGCTTAAGGTTGAACCTCATGTGCTGCGTTACTGGGAAGAAGAACTGGATATGGATATTAAACGCAATGAGATGGGCCATCGGTATTATACGGCAGATGATATTCGGGTATTGCAATCCATTCGGGAAATGAAGGAGCAGGGCTTCCAGTTAAAAGCGATCAAACAGGTACTGCCGGAGCTTTGCTCCAATCCGGATTTTAACTGGAAGGCATTGCTGGATCAGCGGGAATTCATGAATCAGGCGGCAGCCCAGCTTGCCGCGGCACAGAATCAGAGTCAGCACCGGGAGGAAAGCGGAGGAGGCTCCAAGGTCGTGGAAATGGAGCAGGCAAGGGCAAGCTATAACCGTACCAATCTTCCGGCAAAGGAGAACGCCGGCGAGGGACAGGCATTGATGAATGTTCAGAGTCAGATGCCGGTGGATACCATGTCCGCAGAACTGAAAATGGAACAGTTTCAGGAGATCATGACCAAGATTATTGGGAAGGCATTAGAGGTTAATAACCGTTCCCTGACCGGGGCGATCAGTAATGAGGTATCGGACAGGGTTTCCGAACGCGTGATCAAGCAGATGGATTATGTAATGCGGGAGAATGAAGAGCGGGAGGAGGAGCGGTTCCGTAAGCTGGATGAGGCTATCCGAAGCCGTCAGAAAGCCAATGCGGAAGCAGCGGCAGCCGTCGAAGAGAATAAGCGGAAAAAGAAAAAACGGGTGTTTGGCAGAAAGCAGAAGGTAAAGCCAAGAATATTAAATTAGGGTTTTTGTCCGCCTGTGGTGATGACAGGCGGTAACAATAGAAAAGAAAACAAGAGAAGTCCGGTGATAAGCCGGATTTTTTCTTGTTTTCTTTTTTATCTTGACATATACAGTTTGGCTGTATATAATGCAACTATACAGTGTTACTGTATAGTAAAATGTATATGGAGGAATGAAGATGAACAGAGATAAGAATCTGCCTCTGACAGAGACCGTATATTATGTATTGCTTGCTTTGCTGGAGCCGGCTCACGGGTATGCGATCATGCAGAAGGTGGAGGAACTAAGTAATGGGGAGGTTCGCCTGGCGGCAGGCACGATGTATGGAGCCATTGAAAATCTATTAAAGAAAAAGCTGATCACAGCATTATCCAGTGAAGATCCGCGAAGAAAGGTCTATGTGATCTCGGATCTGGGCAGGGAGGTATTACATGCGGATTACAGGCGGATGCTTCATATGATATCGGTAACAGAGGAGATCGGGAAAGAGGTGTTGAAGGATGATGAGGTTTAGAATGTTTATCCGGTTTGAGAAAGAGGAACGATGGCTGGAACGGATGTTAGAACAGGGCTGGCTGTTAAAAAGCAGTATGTTTTTCTATGACTTTGTGAAAACAGAGCCGAGGCAGGGAAGCATTAAGATTGATTACCGGGACTTTACGAATAAGCAGGATTATCTTGACTATTGTACCCTGTTTGAGGATAGCGGATGGCAGCACATTGCAGGCAGTCAGCATTCGGGGATGCAGTATTTTCTTAAGAAGAGCATGGACAGTACAGAGGATATCTTTTCCGACGCACGTTCCAGGGCGGGACGGTATAAGAGGATCGCAGGCATGTGGCTGACAATGGCTATTATCTATTTTCCAATACTGCTGTCATTTATGAATAACGGACAACAGGAGGGAATTGACTTCCTTGTACCCAGAACATGGTATCTGACACCGGGGATCTGGGAGCTGGATGGAATTTCCTTCTGGTGTGCCTTTCTGTTTGAGACTCCCTTTGCCCTGCTGCGGGGATTGCCATGGCTATTTCCGGGAATTGCAATGTTCTGGTTTCTGATCCTTACGGTGAAGGCGTGGCGGCTTGCACAAAAGGCAGAGAACGACGCGTAATCCTTATAGCAGTAAGCCTTGAAAAATCAGCAATCCTGTGGTACCATTAAGATTCCATATAAAAGAAAATCGGATAAGGGGAATGCATGATATGAAAAATATGTTGAATTTTAAGGAACACAGTAAAGAGGAATTGACGGATATCCTGAAGCTGGCCATGGATATGAAGCGGTATCCCGAAAAGTATCAGGAGATATTGAAGGGAAAGAAGCTGTATACTCTGTTTGAGAAGACCTCTACCCGGACCTTCCTTTCTTTTACGACAGGGATCACGGAGCTTGGTGGTACGTACTATAATCAGCTTTGGCGGGATTCCAATTTCGTTCTTGGGGAGCCGGTATCCGAGCTTCGCTATGTTGGAAGAAATGTAGATATTATGATGGCGCGTCTGATCCGGAATGAGACGGTAGAGCTGTTTGGCGCCAATACGATCGTGCCGTTTATCAATGGCTGTGACAGTACCTGGCATCCATGCCAGATCCTGGCCGACGCCCTGACTCTGATGGAGAAGTTCGGCAGTCTGAATGTAAAGTTCCTGTATATCGGGGCAAAGAATAATGTATTTAATTCCCTGGTGGAATTCTTCTCCAAAATGGAACAGGGAACCCTGTATGGACTTACCCCGCTGGTAAATGATACTGCAGTGGAAGCGGATTTCTATGAGAAGGCGAAGGCGACCGGATATTATGTAGAACTGAATCCTGCCATGTCTATGGAGGAGGCAAAATCCTATGTAAAGGATATGGATGTTCTGTATACGGATACCTGGGTGGATATGGAGTTCTTCAACAACCCGGCTTATGCAGAGCAGAAAGAAAAGACATTGGCGAAGATGATGCCGTACCAGATCAATTCCGGGCTGTTAGAGGGAAGCTCTGCCATTGTCCTGCATGATATGCCGATGCACGTAGGTTACGAGATTTCCCAGGAGGTGGTCGATCAGAACCTGGAGCATATCCTGGATCAGGCAGAGAACCGGCGTCACGCAGAGAAGGCGGTAATGGCAACTCTGCTGGGGAAAGGAACACTGTTATAGGTTGTATTCCTGCCTTTGCAGCAGGATGAAAAGCATCATAAATGAAACAAAAAAAGCCGCCGGTTCATGGATAAAGATTCATGAACCGGCGGCTTTTTTGAAAATATATTATTCCTCTGAAATTGCTCCAGCCGGACAGGTTCCAGCACAGGAACCGCAGCTGATGCAGGTATCTGCATCAATTACAAACTTTCCGTCTCCTTCAGAGATAGCACCTACCGGACAAGAACCGGCGCAGGCACCGCAAGATAAACAAGCGTCAGAAATAACGAATGCCATAATGTAATCCTCCTTAAATTATTATCATCTATGATTCGATTTTAAGCCTTTTTGCACATTATAGCAAGTAGAACTTTCAGGAAATCAGTCATTTTTTGCGGCTGAAATTTCTTCCCGGCGCTTTTTAATCCCTTCAATGATATGGGACTTTGCAATGATCGCTTCATTACTGGTCAGGGCAGGGACACCCTTTAAAGGATATTCTATACCCAGGTTCTTGTATTTTGCTTCTCCCATGGTATGGTATGGCAGAACATCCAAAGCTTTCAGGTTGGACAGCCCCCCGATAAAGTATCCCAGCCGGGTCAGCTCGTCTACCTGATCTGTGATTCCCGGTACAATAACATGGCGGATCCATACCGGTACCTGCTTTTCAGCCAGATACTTTGCAAAGTCCAGAATATTATCATTCGGCTGCTTTACCAGCTTTTTATGCTCTTCCGGATCTATATGCTTGATGTCCAGCATGACCAGATCTGTTACCTCACATAATCTGTCATATTTCGCCAGAAGCTCCGGATCATTTCGCCGGAACATGACACCGGAGGTGTCCAGACAGGTATGAATGTCCCGCTCCTTTGTTCTGGTAAACAGTTCAATTAAGAAATCAATCTGTACTAAAGGCTCTCCTCCTGTTGCGGTCAGCCCACCCCCGTTCATGTAGAATTCTTTGTTCTCGTCATAGTATTCCAGAATCTCATCTACGGTCTTTTCTTCTCCGCCGCTATAATCCCAGGTATCGGGATTGTGACAGTATGCACAGCGCATCGGGCAGCCCTTAAAGAATACAACAAACCGGGTGCCGGGACCGTCTACAGTACCAAATGTTTCTATGGAATGAATGTGTCCAATCATGTTAATTCCTCCTGCCGGTGTGATTTCACCTGTAGGCCTCATCGGACTACAGAAATTATATTCATTATACAACGGATTGAGAACAAATAACAACCGGGAATAACATGTATTCCCATAATACTGCTTTTTGTGAAAAAAGAGTTGACAGAAAATGGAGGCAGTGGCAAAATCTTTACAATATTGCTTATAGTATGTACTTTGCCAGGGGAGGAAGGAGATTCATATATGCAAACGTTAAAAAAGCGGATCAGCAGATATATGTATAGAATCACCTGCATTCTGGTAGTATTTACGCTTATAGTGCTGGTGTTTGTTCAGATAAAGACGGAGCAAAGGCAGGCTTATGAAACTGCGGTAAGAACCATCTCACAGATCGAATCCGTACTGAAAGAAAATCAACAGAATCTTGCTGAGATTCAGGAGGAATACAGGCAGACCTGCCTGCATAATGCGGAGATCGTGGCCCGTGTCATTGAGAGTGATCCGGATATATTAAGCAGTGTAGAAGAACTGAAGAAAATCGCAGTATCCGTGGAGATTGACGAGATTCATGTATTTGACAAGACCGGCCGGATCTTTACCGGAACACATCCACAGTATTTTGACTATACATTTGATTCCGGAGAGCAGATGATGTTCTTTAAACCGATGTTAGAGGATAAGACTTTAAAACTTGTTCAGGAGATCACACCGAATACGGCCGAAGCAAAGCCGATGCAGTATTCTGCTATCTGGAGTGATAGCGGAGAGTTTATTGTGCAGATAGGGATGGAGCCGGACAACGTAATGAAGGCGACGGAGAAAAATGAACTGTCTTATATCTTCTCCTTGTTTCGGGTAAATCCGGAAGTCAGTTATTATGCTATTAATGCGGAGAGCGGAGAGATTGTAGGTGCAAGCAGTACGGAAACAGTGGGCTTACATGCATTGGATCTTGGTCTGAATCTAGGCAGTTTACAGAAGACCCGAAATGGATTTCATACACGGATCAATGGTAAATTGTCTTTTTGCGTGTTTCAAAGGAAAGGATCGAATTATATCGGAAGAGTAGTTGAAGCAGACAGCCTTTATCAGAGGATACCGGTTACGACTCTTTGGATATTCATAAGTCTGGTGATCATTGCATTCTTTCTTGTGAAGGCTGTGATCCGATATATGAACCGGTATGTGGTGATGGAGATGGATGATATCAATAAGAAACTGGAATCCATTACTGACGGAAATCTGGAGGAAAATGTTGATGTACAAAGCAGCGTTGAATTTATGGAGTTGAGCCATTATATCAATTCCATGGTAAAAAGCCTGCTGGATAATAGTATGCGGATGTCCTATGTACTTAGCAAGACCAATATTCATATTGGTACATATGAATACGGTAGTCAAATAAGAAAAGTGCGCTATACGGAATATATACCAAAGATTCTGTCTCTGGATGAGGAAAGAATGGAACAGCTTGTATCCGCACCAAGTGCATTTGCAGCAGTTCTTGACCAAATAAAAGAACATCCGATAGATGAACCGGGAGTTTATCAGCACGGCGAACAGTATATACGTCTGGAGGAGATAATAGATGGTGATGAGGTCTTTGGCGTTGCAGTCGATGTAACGGCTGAGATCACCAGGCGGATAGAAATTGAGCGGGAACGGGATATAGATGTCTTAACAGGGCTATATAACAGACGTGGGCTTGAGATGAGGCTGGCGCAGTTATTTGCCGAGCCGGAAGGTCTCGGAACCAGTGCGCTCCTTATGATAGATGCAGATGGCCTGAAGGAGATCAATGACACATATGGACATGAAAAGGGAGATATCTATCTGAACAGGATCGGTCAGTTGATCATGGGAGTAGGAACAAAGAACAGTATAGCGGCAAGGCAGGGCGGAGATGAATTTGTATTATTCCTGTACGGCTATGAAAGGGAGGAAGATATTATCAAAGATTTAAGTCTGCTGGAGGATATGCAGATGAACTGCTTTGCCCCGTTGGATAAAGAAATAAGTGTACCGCTTCAGTTTTCTTATGGCTGTTGTATGGTAAACGACGAAACGGATTATCAGACATTAATAAAAGAAGCAGATAAGGCGATGTATCAGAACAAGATGGAACGAAAAGGAGCCATGCATAAATTGGATAATTAAATTATAAAGGATGATCGTCCTAACCCGACTATGTGACATTTTGCTTTTGACTGTTATATAGCTTTGCTAAATTGAGCAATTGTTCTGCAGTTTCTACCTGTTGCTTTGTAATATCCTTTGAAGCAACATAGAAAGTGTCATAGTCGCTTGCTTGTCTGATTTCTTCTGCTTTTACAATTTTTTTCCCATTTCACGGGGGAAAATCCCGGTGGCAATGTATTGCTTGTTAAAATATGCCAATGTGTCTTTATGGCGTTTAAAAGCAATGCCTTCTATAGAGAGTATCGCATCAATTGTGTGATAAATTGAATAATATGCTCTATTATTAGCACCTCTGTATTGCTTTGCATCCAGGAGTAGATATGCTGTATCAAGATCCTCCTTTGCAATAAGAAAACGATGTTCAATTAAGTCATGACGAGAACCTGTTTCAGGCTGATTCATATAATGTAATTCCCTCCTTTGCTACGTTGGAGTAAAAGGAATAAACAGTATTCCATTGTCCAAAATGTTGAACATTTTTAACAATAGGCATAAACCATATATCGTGCTTGACATTATATTCAAATCCCAATTCAGAAAGAGCATCAGAATAGGATTCGATTTGAGTATCCGGCAGGTCTACAAGCACCATGACATCTATGTCTGAATTCTTATGAAAATCTCCACGGGCATATGATCCATATAAGATAATTTGCTTTACATGTTTTCCATAAATATTTTTTAGGGCTGAGACATACTGTTTTATTAAATCCTGTGCTATTTGTGTCATGATTTACGCCTCCCTTGTAAAGACTTCCTATTATAGTTTAGTATAAGCTAAAGAAGTAGATTTATCAACATAAATTCATGGCACTATCTCGCCTGCGCTGTGCTTTGGCTCGATAGACG
>ERZ777011.1964-NODE-1964-length-18595-cov-3.419579_pt1 | contig 18595 bp, 23 predicted proteins | sample MGYA00374964_ERZ777011 | MGnify/ENA primary metagenome ERZ777011 (study PRJEB29310, sample SAMD00008975) | mouse gut metagenome | study: EMG produced TPA metagenomics assembly of the Metagenome analysis of fecal microbiota from mouse which was promoted...
GTTTGCTTGATTAATTGCTTTCATCTGGGCAACATCTTGTTTTTTATTTTCTATATCAGAAATAAGTCGATCTTTTGATATATACAAATCATCCAAATAAGCTATTACCTCATTAGTATTCTTTGATTTTTTCTCTATATCATCAATTAGACTTAATAAATTTTTATACTTACTGTCTTGAAAAATCTCACTTTTACGATTTTCCATAGACTGTATTCTACTCTGTAGCTCATTTTTAACACTTTCTAATAAATCTTTAATCTTTACAAAAAAATCAAGCCCTTTAGGTAATACACTAAATGACAAATCCTTATTTAATAATGGTTGCAATGAATCCGAGTCAAATACATTTATTTTAGATAATTCTTCATGATAAACATTAATATTTACTTTTTCGTCATTAACTTTTCTATCTCCATTTTCATAACTAACACAAACGCTTTGTTCTGTTTGTTGCACCGGCATATATATATTAGATTTCAAGCTAAGATTCTTAGAGTTTGTAAAGTAATTTTCTGACAACTTTCTAAAGACCTTTACATATGTAGATTTTCCCGAGCCATTTTCTCCATAAAATACGTTTAGCTTTTTTCCCATTTGAAACTCTGTTTCTGCACACAGTGCCCCTATATTTATAGGATTTTTAATACTATTAATGCATAACTTTAAGTTATTGTTTGCTGTGACTGTAGGTACGCACAATTCTATTTCTACTTTTTTTGTACTAATCTTAAATAATTCTCCAATGATATCATCTAAGTTTTTCTCCTGTCGTTGTATAATAATATTTGCCAAATATTTTTTAACATTGTCTTTTCCGCACCACTCAGAAATATATTCAAACACACTCTTCATGATCTTTCACCTTTCTTTGTATCTCTTCAACTAACCTATGTACCCTACAAGCCGGCCACATCTCCGATGGCTTCCGCTTCCCATTTTCTACACATCTTTTATAACACCTCTCCGCCATCTGGATCGCCCCTTTTTCATCCCCATGCTGCACCAGCTTCCGATAAATATCCCTGTCATTCTTAGAATACTTCTGTCCCGTTACCTTCTCAAACTTCTCGGCAAACCGGTCACAGCAGGTATAAGACTCCCTAATCACAGGCATCTCTCCAAAATACGCATACATCCAGATTTCAAAGCAGGGATTAGACCATCCAGCGCCCACACCGCTTTTCTCCGCTGTCTGGATAATCTCGTTAAAGTCCTTCACTTGGTCTCTGTCAAAGACAATCCATGGAATCCGGTACTGTGATTCCTGCCCTGTCATTTCCAGGGCCTTTCTCACAAGTTCCACCGTCCTGGCCTTCTCCACTTTTATCACAAGCCGATCTTTCAGTTCAGCCGGAATGCTGTCCCGCAGACCCTCAAAGTAATTCTTCTCCGTTTCTTCCGTATCCGTCACGATCAGATAATATCCCAGTTCAGGAACCCTGGCCCCCACACGTTTGTTTCTGTCCCGCCTTTTTCCGGCCCGGCTGTCGCTGGGTTTTCCAGCGGCAGTGGCCTTCTTTCCTACCGCTTTTCCCCTATTTGCCATCCGATGTCCTCCCCTTCAACATCTTCATAGGCTTTAATGCCGGAATCGCTCCATAATTCCCCGTGAGATAATTCTTGGCAAGAGCCTCATCCCGCCGTACCTTATTTCCCTCTTCGTCCTTAAACTCTACCAAAGAGTACAATTCCGAGACCCCATCCCGATTCTTATTGACCATCCAGATTTCATCCCGCCGCAGCAATTCATTGGAAAACTGCCAGATATCATGGGTTGTAAATACCAACTGCGCATTCCGGGTATTGATCTCCGGGGAAAGAAAAGTCAATATAATATTCCTTACCAACAATGGATGCAGTCTGGCATTCAACTCATCAATAAACAGCGTGGACCCCTGATCCAGCACCTCTTTTAAAGAGGGGTACAGAGCAAACATCTTCAATGTCCCGCTGGATTCCTGTTTCAATGGAATAGGCGCCATTTTTCCAGTGTTTCCCATCTTATGCAGGGCATCAATCTTATAACTCTTACTATTGTCTTTTTCATCCTCCTGTGGAAGTTCTTCTACATTAAAATCCTGTATTGCCTCGTCAAAAGATGCAAAATATTCCACTATATTATCCTGCACTTCTTTCTGGTCTACGAACCCTTCCGGCAAAACTCTGGAAAGGAAAAAATTCTCCGCAGGATCGCCAAAGTTTACAATCTCATTGCTCAAAAACCAGTCCCTCACCTTTTTCAGCTTCGCTATCCGCAGCTTCGACCCCAAAGATACAATAAGGGATTCCTTATTCAGAGATGCCTTGATATTCTCCACATGGTTTTTGGAAAAACCATTCATCTCCAGTTCTTCGCCTTTTTTACGGTAGAAGATTGTCCGGTACTTATTCCTTGCCGTCTTTGCTTTGGAATAGAGCCATTCCTCCACTACTTCATCCTTTTTCAATGAGAACCCATACTGGTATGTCTTGCCCGTATCTTCTGAATTGTCAACATAAAACACTTCAAAGGTGGTTTCTTCGTCACGGCTGTTTTCATCAAAAAGGAATGGTGTCACTTTCAGATAAGAGTCTCCCGTTTTCCTGCGCCGTTCTTCTTCATCACCGAATTTAAAGGATTCATCCACATAGTAAGTCATATATTCAAAGGCATCATACACATTAGACTTTCCGCTTGCGTTGGCGCCATAGATAGCCGCTACCTTTAAAAGTTTATCATTCGCCGCCTCTGCCACATGGCCTTCGTGTTCTGTTATCTTCGTTGCCGTCAAATCCAAAGACACCTCATCACGAAAGGATTTGAAATTTTTAAAATTAAATTGAATCAGCATAATAGTCTCCTCATTATAGGTCTTGCATCCACTATTCGAATCACACTCTCATGTATATTATAATCAATTTTCAATAAAAATCAACATATAATTTTATATTTTCCGTTTTTATATGCTCATTTTTATAGAAATTTTATATTTTTCTACATTTTCGATTTCATTCGTCCATTAAGAATTTATCAATCGCTCATCCTCTGCCATCTTGGTTCAAATGCACCGGCCCTGCCCCAAAGGGTAGGACCGGCAACATTTATCAGCCTTATCCCTGATAGTTGAACAGGCTGGTGATCTTCTGGGTCAGGGTGGGCAGGATGGTGTCCTTAAACAGCGTATACAGCCCCGCCAGCAGCAACGCGCCCACCACCACAGAGATCAGGATCTTCAACGCCGTATCCACAAAGCCCTCCCCGGACTTCTGAGAGAAAACCTCCGCCAGCTTCGCCTTTGCCTGCATCCCCTTCACATAACCCTTTACCGCCAGATCGTTCATTTTGTCAGTCAGTCTCTTCATAGATTCATTCTCCTTTTCTTTGTTGAAATTGATAGTTGTATTGGCAGTCCACAGGAAATCCCTGCGGTTATCCCCGTTTCATTACGAACTGCTTACTGATAGTAGCCGATGATAATGTTCAGCGTAGCGCTCCCCAGCACTGCACCGATACAGGAAACAATAGCAACCACAATGCGGTTGTTCCATTTCTTCTGATCCATCTCGTCCGCCGCCGAGCGCCGGATGCAGAAATAGATGATCAGAAGCCCCGCCACCACCGGGGCCAGCACCATCAGCCAGGTGGTGGCGTCACCGATCAGTTTCTCTGTTCCGGTAGCAAGTTTGCTCTGGCTGATACCGGATGCATATGCCGTGGTACTGTTTGCCAGCATAAGAAAAGCGGCCATGCCCATGACACCCGCCGCCCGAAGCCTTACCGCTGCGTTTTTAATCTTCCTCTTCATTCTTCTCTGAACCTCCTACTGTTCTTCTATAACCTTTCACAGACGAAAACATGGAGCCGGTCTGCGCCCCGAATGTCTGCGATTTCTGCTGTGCCTCTTTCAGCTGCAGGTCTTTGGTGTAATACACCCAGATATTCCACAGGGGGATCTCCTCCGTCCTGGCCGAAAGCACCGGGCGGGCCTTTTCCCTGGCCTCCCGCACCTTCCTGTTGTGTTCCTGGTCTCCCAAACCGCACATCCGGTTGAAATACCACTGGGACAAGTCGGGTGCGTTCATCATGGCCGGGTGCGCCCTGCTGATGACAATCTGGTTTGGGCGGGAGATCCGCCGTATTTCGTCCGTGGTCAGAAGCTCCCTTGCCACAAGGCTGATGCTGTGGGAGCTGCTGGGATTGACATACCGCCCGTGCTGGCTGGATAACTGATAGGCCGAGGTGGTGTATTTCCCCAGCTTGTCGCACACATCCTGCAGAGTTTCCTTATCGTCCGCCTGCAGATAGATCCAGGTCTGGCAGTTGGACTTGACGATGGCCGCCGTCTCCTTATCGTATTTCTGGGTCAGCTGTTCAAAACTCTGTAAAAACAGGTTGAACCGCACGCCCCGGCCTCCGGCTACCGTCAGCTTGTTGGTGAAATCATTCAGTTTGGTAAAATTCCCAAACTCATCCAGGACGAAATTCACACGGTTCTCCAGCCGCCCGCCCCGCAGGTCAGACTGGCGCACCAGCAGTTCATACAGCTGGGACACCATCAGGCTGGCGATGGGGTAGTACGTGGTCTTTTCATCCGGCAGGATCAGGAACAATGCCTGCTTCTTCCTGCCGATATCCGCTATGTTGTAATCACTCTTGTGGGTGATGGCATAGACGGAGCGGCTGGTGAACAGACGCAGGGTGGTCAGGGCAGATGTGTCAAAACTGCCCTTGGTACGGCTGGGCGCCACCTCCGCAATAGACATCAATGCCCGCGCCGGATGCTTTGCCGGGAGTTTCTTCATGTACTCGCTCATGGGCGTTTTCCCTCCCACGGACTTGCTCATCTCTGCGATGAACCAGTACACATTGGTCAGGTTCTGGTACTCCGGCCGTTTCCGGTTGTCCGCCACCACACAGAGGATGGCCGCCGCTATGGTGGACTTTTCCCCGTTCTCCCAGATCTTCTCGTTGGATGTGTTGTCCCCCACCAGGATGTTGGTGATGTCCCAGGCGTACATCTCCGCCCGCTCCACATCGTCCTCATTGATGGCGTCAATCACCGGCTGGAGCAGGTTGTAGCGGGTACTTTTCTCCGGATTCTTGAAATCCAGGCAGATGACCTCATAGCCCAGCTTTTTCAGATAGTCTGCCGTATAGTGGTACAGCTCCGCTTTAGGGTCGCTGATGACCAGGCTCTCCCCGGACAGCGCTATGGAGCAGATGGACTGGATGACCAGGCAACGGGTCTTGCCGGAGCGGGTGGCGCCGATGGTCAGGGTGTGGGTATCGTCCCCGATCAGGTACAGCTTCTCCCGATTCCCCATTTTTTCCATCCCCACCACAATGCCGCCTTTAGGGAAGAGTTTATAGGGGTCGGCTCCTCTGTCACCGGAATCTGCCCTCATTTCCTTTTCTGCCTTTTCCTTTTCTGCCTTTTCCTTTTCTGCCTTTTCCTTTTCTGTCTTTTCCTCTTCTGTCTTTTCCTTTTCTGTCTTTTCCTTTTCCGCTGTCTCCCTTCCAGACAGCGGTTTCACTGCCTCCTTTCCAATCTCTTGTCTGCCTGCTCTGGCAGGAGAGACCACATACTCTACAGTTTCAAAATCTTCATCCTCCTTTGCCCTTAATAAATTTATAGGAACGGACGGTGGAACATTGGGAGCTGCTGTTCTGTCCTCCGGCATATCCCCTGCTTTCTCCCGTCCGGTATCCTCTACTTTATTTCCTGTATCATTTTCTTTTTCCAGAAACGGCAGGTTCTCATAGCCTGTATCCAGAAGCATCCGGATCACTTCGTTATGCGGGTCAATCACCTGAGTCGCAAATACCCCGTCCCTCTCTTCCTTTTTTAGCCACCGTGACGAACCGTGCTGGTACTGGCCTGACGGGGCCGGGGTGTAGATATCCCCGGCAACCTTCACAAGCTCGCTCTGATAGGTACGGCTGTTCTGCACCCAGAAGAGGATACAGCACAGTGCCAGAAAGCCCTCAAAGGAAAGGAAGAGCAACAGCTGCCGGCGCTCGGTAAACAGTTCCGACAGACACTGGAAAAACGGAACCAGCGTCAGCGTATCGTACCGCCTGGACATCAGCCCGTGCAGGGCCGCCGTAAAGAACAGGTTCAGAACAGTTCCCACTGCCAGCAGGATAACGCTTAAGATCAACTTTTCTTTTTTCTTCATTGGCATAATTCCTCTTCTTCCTCCTGCCCGTATTTGGCAATCCCGCTGACAAACTCCGGGTAAGCATTTTTCAGCATCTCCACCGTTTCCTCTTTGGGGATGCCCAGCAATTCCGTTCTTGACACCGCCATATGGTCTTTGTCAATGGGATGGCACAGATGGACGGTATCACTGAAACTTCCCCCTTTTCCCTCACAGCCAGGGCCATGGGTGACAATCCACAGCTGATTACGGGCGTTGCGATACTCCGGTTTCAGACTTTCAAGCCTAAGCACCACCAACCTGTCCATATAGTTCTCTTCCCGGCTTCCCTCCCTGCAGTCCTGACTATTTAAAAGTGGGACTTTATCGATGCTGACTGGATAATACTCTTTCAGTGTGGGATAGGGGACAAAATAAGTCCGGATGCCGTGTTCCTGTGCAAAATCAATCTCCCCCTGCATCCCCTGGCTGACCTTCTTTCCCATCACCCACATCTCATCACATTTTTCCAGCAGGGAGAGCCCCAGTTTTAATCCCTGTTCCCGCTGTTCTGGGATGGTATCGTTGCACCACTGGCTGAAAATAACGTGGGGCGCCAGCGGCAACAAGCCGCACTCGCTGACAAGCCTGCTGTATTCCACCGCATTTTTGATATTCCTGTCATAATCTCCACGCAGGGGGCTGGCAAGGTATACCATTTTCAAATGAATCTCACCTCCCATGAAAAAGGCAGGCCGCATACCTGATTGTCCAGATATACAGCCTGCCTTATTTTCCTATATTCTTTTTTATTCCATTGTCACTGTAATGACTTTCACCGGTTTCCCAATCTTTCTCGCATAATCGGCTATCTCTTTTGTCCCCCGGCTTTTTCCATCCCATACAGTAACCACCAGATCGACCATGGCAGCCATCTGGATATCCTGTTCTGAAAGTTCACCCTGCCTGCTCTTCTCTCTGTCCAGCTCCACAATCTCCACAGGGATTCCATGGTACTGTGCATACTGCTCTGCCACAGAGCCGATCCCTTTTTCCTGATAACAGAGAATCCTCCCACAGTCTCTGGGAATATAAGGGGAAAGGGGAAAGGTCAAACGCAGAGATGGAACGGGAGCCGATCACCAGCACACTGATCGTGGGTGCCTTACAGATAAGCAGCTGGCCGTCCGTGCAAGATACCTCTATGGGGGTTCCCGGCAGAAAACCATAGTCCCCCAGCCATTTCCCCTCAAGACGCAGCTGAGGAACCGGGTATCTCTCCCAGTTCCCGCCCCGGTAAACCCGCAGCCGTCGTTTTCCGCCCCGCTCCGCTGACCGGTGTTTCTGCTCACCATCCTGTCTGCTTTTTTCACGTCCTTTTTCTTCCTTATGACGGGTTACATCTTCTCCGGGTTGTTTCTTTTTCGTGGAAAATTCTTTTTCGGTGGATTTTCCTTTCTCTTTGGAATACTCCCCTTCTATAGAGTCTCTTTTCTCCATTGGGGTTCCCTTTTTTATGGAATTATCTTTCTCCATGGGATCGCTATCGGATATCATAGTCGATCTGTTCGCCAAATTCTTCCTCCATTTCCTCCGGTCTCTCCTCTTCCATGGGCCGGCTCCCCGGTTCCTCCCTGTCCCTGGCTGCCTCCAGCTGCACCGCAAGGAACAGTTCCGCAGGGGCGTCCGCCTCCGGTATCTGCTCCTCCTTCGGCACACAGGCATTATACAGCTGCTTATAAGCAGAGAATTTCTGGTTAAGAGTGGCATACAGGCTGTCCTCGGAAATGACCAGCGCCGATACCTCGTCAAACACATTTTTCAGTTCATTCAGCATGACGGCGCTGGATGCGGTATCATAGAACAGGTAATCCCCCTGCCTGCTCCCGCATTCTGCCGCCATGGGCGACATAAAGTTGTCTGCCACTGCCTCATGGACGGCAAATTTCAGGCTCTCTTCATCCTGGGTCATGTAAATGCCGTTCCGAACATGGAGCATATCATCCACCTGTCCGGCAGGCGTTTCCACCGGCGGCGCACATTCCCCGAAATAGTCCGTCAGGGACAGCTTTCCATCCCTCTGGATCTCCTCCATCTGCTTCATCACGACAGCTTCCATCCGTCTGCACAGCGCCATGCGCCGCTGCAGCACCTCATACACGGGGATGTCCTTTTTGCCCTCGTCAAAACAGAGCCAGTCCCCGTCCTCCCTCCCCATGGCGGCGGCTTTCTCTGAAAAGGTGTCCTTCACGGCATTTTTCCGTACCATGACACCCTCCCTCTCAATGCCCTGCCCGTCCACGGCCACGATCATGTAGACATTCAGCGCGATCTCCACGCAGGTATTGATGGTCCCCCAGATGGATTCCCCCTGTGGTGGCTGGTGCATAACATCACTCTCCTTTCTTTTCTCTCAATCTGCTATCACTTAGCTGTCAAGTGACTGTATAATAGTTATAAAGAATACCATAAAATATATCTGATGACAAGCAAGTGGAGGATATATCTTATGGCTACAAACAAACGGGTATTTACCCTGAGACTGGAAGATGAGGTTTTTGACAAGATCGGGGCGCTTTCCACCGCACAACACCGCTCCATGACGAACTATATCGAATATGTCCTGTTAAAACATATCAGAGAAGTGGAGCAGGCAGAAGGCGAGATCCGGCCGCCTGTCCCCAAAGACCATGACTGACAGCCCTCCCGCTCCGGCGGCGGGGCTGTTTTCTCGTCCCGTTCTTCCATAATACAATAATATATCTGTAATTTCAACCATTTTATTTGTATTATCTTTTGTTCAGCTATCACCCATAATATGAATCAGTAGGCTCCGCCTACTGATTCAACGACAGACCGTAGGTCTGGAGTCTGATTCTGAAAGGTTTCCAATATTGCAAGCCTGCTGATTTAACGACAGACCGTTAGGTCTGGAGTCTGGTTCTGAAAGGTTTCCAATATTGCAAGCCTGCTGATTCCAACAGATTTCCAATCCAGGAAATCCGCACAGACAAGAAAGGGTGACAGCCATGATCGATATTCCAAACCGGTTCCGAAAGCTGCGGAACGACAAAGGGTTCAGCGTATACCGTCTTTCCAAAGAATCCGATGTGTCCGAAAATTATATCCACAAGATTGAACGGGGCGAAAACCAGCCCTCCGTCTACATCCTGGAGAAACTGCTCTCCTGCCTCGGTGCCACGCTCTCCGAATTTCTGAATGGGGATAGCGAAGTCATGTACCCCTCTGATTTTGAGCGGGAGCTTCTGGAAAGCGTCCGTGTCCTGCCGGAAAAGAAAGCACAGGCCCTGCTCCAGATGGCAAAACTCCTGAAAAACTAACCACCCTGCCATAACAAACTGCCTTTTTCCTAGCAGGGCGGCGCTGTACATATCCAGTACCCAAAGTGCCATCCCACGTCACTTTCCTACCGTTCCCTCACATTTTCAAGGGGCGAAAACAGCTTCATGAAATCAAATGTCCTCTCCTTTTTCCCCAGCTCCGGCACAATATCCTCAATCCGTTCCACCAGCGCCGCCACGGATTCCATGCCGTTTTGATCCAGTTCCTGATCCTCCGTCCGCAGCTTCACAAGCCCTGCATGTAGGATCTTAAGTTCCGTTTCGGTAAACAGCTTCTTCTCGTCCACCAGCCCACTCCGCAGGGCAAAGTCCTCGAATGCCGCCTCCTTGTTATAAAAATACTGTCTCTGGATGGGGGCGCCTCCGTGTTCCATATCCTTCCGGTAAGTAGACAATACATAATCAAAGATAGGGTGCTGCTTGCAAACCAGGACTACACCATTATGCTCGTTGATCTTCACCAAACCACTTTTATCCTGGGTGACTGCCGCTTCATTATAAGGCCGGTCTGAACAGATGCCGCAGCCGATGGCCGTAGACTTTGCCAGCGCCTGCAGCCGTTCCATCAGCTTTTCCTCCACGTCTGTAAAAGGGTTTTTGATAATGGCGTCCTGCCTGCCGTAAAAGGCGATCTGCCGGTTCTTGTGGTAAATGTCCGCCACATAATCCGGTGAGGACGGCGGCCGGATGGAAAACCCCTTTTTCTCCAGCGTTTCAAAAAACGCCTGGTAAAATTCCGTCTTGCTTTTCATTTACATCTCCTTCCTGCTGATTATATTTGTAGTAAGCGCCATGATACTCTTTCCTTAACCTGTCATGCCAGCCATAAAGAATGCCTGTCAGTTCGCAAAGCCAGAATATCTGTGGCATTTACTACGGCATGTTATCCGACATCCGCCCACACTCCAGCCTAATGCTCATATCCCTTATCCTGATATTTCAGATACAGCTCCTTTCTGGCCTCCTTGGACAGCTCCCCCTGCCATGCTTTCTCAAAATCATCATATTGGCGGCAGTTAGTATCCACCATGGAAGAGAGCATGTCAAGCATCTCCAATACCATCTGCTCCACATAATATTTCCTCCGTCCCTCCCGGTACTCCGCCTCCCTGCCCTCGTCATCCAGGCGGTTTAAGGTCTTTACCATCCCCAGAATCCGGTTGGCAATGATCTTGTCGGCCTCGGCCTCAAACTTCTTTCTCTGGAATGACAGGTATTCCTCGCTGCCCCCGTACAGATACACCATCTTCATCTTGCTCTCCACATAATCTGTCCGCAGCTTTTTCAGTTCCGGCACATGAGAGAGCAGATAGGCCGTAAGCGCATCCACCTGTTTTTTCAGTTCCTCCGGCAACATCTGGTAGGCGATCCTCCCCTTCGGGGGAAGTGCGGATTTCAGACGGAAAACCCTGTCGGCAGTCTCATTCAGCATATTATCGGAAAAATCAAAATCTTCCGCCAGCTCCGAATCCAGGTCATATTCCTCCCGGAGTTTCCGGTATCTCTTATTTCCCAACAGTCGGATATGGCGCTCAAAATCATCCACCAGACTGTCGCTGATCTTTCGCAGGTCGGCCGCCGCCCTGGTTTTTTCCTCCCCATAAGCCCTTATCCGGTCGGCAAAGGTATCCTTTATCATCTGCCTGCGGATATTGTTCGGGACGGATGGATGGGTAAAGGGGTTCTTGATCTTAGCCTTTTCATCAGAATCATCCCAGAACACCACATGGAGATGGGGATGGCTCTTCTCCCTGTGCAGAGCCGCCGCCCACTGGAAATGCTCCCGCCGAATACCGTTCTTCTCCGCAATCGTGCGGATGTGGTTCTCAATATACCTCTCCCATGCTTTTTTATCCGTCAGCAACAGATCCTTTGCCGTGTCCTCCCCAAAGGAGACCACGCTGCGGTACATGGTGACATGCCGCCGGGAGTTCTGATAGACCAGCCGCGCCACATCCTTCCAGTCCTGAAACTCCGTCAGGGATGTCCCCGGCTTCAGGCAGCCGAACAGCCCATGGTTCATGCCCTCATTCTTTGCCACCCTGGGCCGGGTGGCAATATAGCGCACATGGGCATAATTTTTGCTGGCCGTGCTTTTGTAGTTGGGGTTCTGGAACCGCTGCTTATAGACTAACAGGGAAATAGGCTATCACCTCCTCTACCTCTCCCATTCCTCCTCGTATTGCCAACTGTCATCCATCCCTTCCGATTCCTCCTCTTCCTCCATCTGGCAGGCATGTTTATAATTCTCCATGGTAGTGCGGTAGCGCCCTGCTTCTTCCTCCAGATACTTAAGCCCCATGGCCGTGCTTGGCGGCGCCGATTCATATTTCCTGTAAAGGAGATAATGGTCACAGGCCGGGTCATCCTTCGGGGACAGCATATCCAGAAATTCATCATAGCCAAACGGACATGCCCTGTTAATCTCCTGGCATATCCTGTTTAAGTCCAAAAACAGATCCACACATTCCATCCGGGACAGCACCATCTCCCCCACAGGTTCCTCTGCCTCCAGCTTTACCCGGATATTTCCTGTGCCGGAAACCGGCAGGGACGAAGCCTGCCAGGTAATGCCGATACTGGATAAATGCTCCTGTAGTTCATACAGCTTACAGGGCAGCTCCACCACCAGGGTATTCCCCCGATGCTCCAATACTGCTGTTATCATAAGCGTCTCCTTTACCGTTCCATTTCCATGTCCTCATCCGGTTCCCCAAACATTTCACCCCCTGTCTCTCCATTCTGCTCCCCTATCCCCATTCCCATATCTTCGGACAATCCCAGCATCTCTGTATACATCTGCTCCATCCTGCTATGCAGCCGCTGTGTCCGCTGGTACGGCGTACTATCCAGAATCAGCTCCAGCTTCCCGTTCTCTGCGTCCCATATCTGCACTTTCACTTCACCGGATGCAATCCAGATGGCGTTGCAGACCTGTTCCATGTAAGGATATCCCATGCGGGAAATGTCAAAAGGCGTCACCTTGCACTTCCCCGTCCACTTAAACAGGTTGTGGGCGATCTCCACCACCTGCAGGCTGGTCTCATCAAAACCCCGCATAGCACGTTTCAGGCCGTCAAACCCGATACCCATAGCATTTACATGCTTCTTTGCTACCTCAAATATCCCCTGCTCGCAGGAGAGCAGATAAAAAGCCGCATGGTAAGAGGAATCCAGTGTCTTTCCCTCCGTCCGTGCGGCCAGCTCCTTATAGCGTTGTGCCTGATCCATGTCTCCCCCTATCTCTCCATTTCCTCTTCCATGCCTTCTGTTTCCATTCCCTCATATCCGGCGGTAGCCATTTCCCTGTTCCCCACCAGATCCCTGGTTTCCTCCGGGGACAAGGCCATGGAAATCTTCTGTTCCTTTCCGTCATAAAAATATACCTGATTGGACAACACTTCCTGGGGCGGCACTTGAGCCTGATTGATGTCTGTCACCATGCTCTGCAGTTCTTTTGCCCCCATACCATTCCCCTCTTTCATAAGCAGCACTTCATGGATGCTGCTGGGCAGGATATAAAAACTGGACTGAGTGGCTTCTGCGATGGACTGCAGAAGCCCCGGATACAGCATAGCGGCCGCCCCCTTGCTTTTCTGCGGGTTTGTTAAAACATACATCTCCTGCTCCTCAGAAAAGACCTCTCCCGGTTCCAGGGATTCCTCCCCGTCAAAATATACCGACATCAGACTGCAGATCTGTGCGGGCATCTGGACAGCAGTATTATCCAGGGCCGTTTCATACAAAGTTTCCACATCCATATCCCATGTTTCCATGAGTTCATTCGTTACCAGAGCGTTTGCGCATACTCTTCCCTGCTCATAAAACAGTATACGAAATGCTGCCAGAAGATCCGTGCCTTCAATCTCCTTTTTCGGACAGTTTTTCAGGCTTTCTTTGTTCATATCCCGGTTTACCACCTCTACCCGGATATTTTCTTTTATGGTATTAAAATCCTTTGCGGATTCCCTCATATTCTCCGCCCATTCCCTTTTGGATTCATTCTCCAGATAATCTCCGGCTACCGTCTGTAAAATTGTCTCATCCGAAACCCAGTCCGGGAACCTTGCGTAATACTCATCCAGAAATACTCTGGCGGCCATCTCCTGTCCCTCCCTTTTTATGGTCATGGCCGTCTGTTCCTGGTCGTTGTTCCCCGGTACATGGACGATCTCTACCGCTGCGTCCCGGTATTCCCCTGGCAGATAGGTAAGAATCCCATCCTTTATTTTCTGCTGAAATTTTTCAAAGCCTGTCATATCTTCTCTTTCCCTTTCCTGTTCATTTTCATAAGCCTCATTTTCCATAGACTCCATCCACTCAATGACTGTGATCTGTTCCTTAACGCTGCAGATAATATCCCTGCCCCGGTCATAACTTATCCGCAATCCGGCGCAGGTTGTCGCTGTCCGCCAGGAAACTGTTGATCTGGAAGTCCTTCTTCTGCATATAGTCCACCCCCAAAGCCACCGCCTCCGACAGCATCTGGTCGAACTGTTCCTCTGTCCCTTCATGAGCCACGTTCATCAGCACCTTCACCAGCAGAAAGAAAGCCGCCGCATCTACCTTGCCGGATTTCATATGCATCTTTGCGATACGGTTGGCCTGCTGTTCCACCACCGCCCTGATGTCCTCGATATGGTAGACTGCCTGCAACTCCTGCCGGATGATGCCCGCGATCAGGTCGATATCCTGACTGTATCCCTCCACCGCCAGCCCTTTCTCAATGTAGCGCCGGATCTGTTCATTCCGGGAGATATGCTCCCTGTCCGCCATCCTGTCAATCTGGCTGCACATCTCCTTTGTCAGATAGACCGAAGTGATGATGCGGTCGTCCCGTTTTGCCATAGGCGCCCTCCTTTCCCTTTCACAGCTTTTTAACAGGTTTCATTCCCCTTTAACAAGGGTACAGGCTTTGCCTGTACGGTGTTTCCCCGGTTTGTTTCACAAACCTATTCCTGCCTTAACTCCAAAATCTCCGATTTTGAGCGAAAGTCCCCTCTGCATAGCATCGGGGCGGAGGTCGCTCCGCTCCCGAAAAGCGAAAAAAGGAAGTACCATGGTCTCCCCACGATACTTCCCCTGAAATTTTTCCACTGTTTTGTTTTACCGCTCCCACCCCTGCAGGTTCTCCCGCCCGCGCTCTGCTTCCTGCTCCGGCAAAGGGGTAAACTCAATGCCGTCAATACAGTTCTCATACAAAAATTGTTTAATCTCCGTCATGTCATTGGATTCATAAAACTGTATTAACAGCCCCGTAAAGGCCGGCTGCAGTTCAATGGGAACGGAAATAATGCCGCACCCGTTTGAGATCATCACATGGTTCCCCGCCAGCATGGATGTCCTCTTATTGCCGTCCAGGAACATCTGCTTCCGCACAAGATAGAGCATCATAGTCAACGCCCGGTCTGTCGGGTTCTCTATCTGTCCGATTTCCGCCATTTCCTCTTTAATTTGGGATTCAATGGGCATATCCGGCTTCCATGTTGTACCGCCGATACTTACCGGCACATTCCGCAGATACCCGGCCCGGATGATCAGGTTATCTCCGCCCACACACTGGTTGATCTTACAGACAAACGGATAATCCGTAGGGTAATCCAGGGTATCCAGCACGAACTGCCATGCGTGTTTCAGGTTGTTCACCGCCACAATGTCAGATACCTTTACTCCCTGGACGCTCATGCCGTTATAGATAGCCTCCGTGTCCGGATAGGTCACGGCCAGCCCCTCCAGCCGTGCGCTCTTCCAGATATAGTCCACGATATTCCTCTTTGCAACAAAAATGTTTTCTTCCCGTGTCATATGGTATTTTGCTTCCATATCAATCACCTCTCTCTGTTCCGATATTCATTTGAAGGGAGCGGTCACTCCAGTTTCATGTACAACAGCGGATATGGGTTTCTCTGCTCATCCAGATCAGTCCTTTTATAGACACAGAATCCCATATGTTCATAAAAATCCCTGGCTGACGGGTTCTGCTCATTTACAGCCAGTTCCTTGATGAGATAGGTTTCCATCCCATATCGGATCAGCCTTTTCCCAAAACCTTTCCCTCTTTCTGCGGCCGATACGAACAGCATTTCCAGTTTTTGACCGGCAATCCCCATAAAAGCAACCGGGACTCCATTTTCATCCTCTGCAATAACCAGATGCGGTATCTCTTTTAATGCCTGCGGAACATATCCTTTGATGTTTTCTATTTCGCCATCCGTCAAAAACAAATGTGTCGCCTTTACAGAGCCTTCCCATATCTCTAATAACTGCCGTATCAGAAACGGAGTTCTCTCCCTGACTTCCACGATCCTCATATTTCCTCCACACAGCTTTGCTATATGTTTGATTCTGCCCATTTTCAGATAAAGCTACTGATTTCAAGTATACCACAGATCCGTGCCTGCACAAAGTATGCTTTGGAAATATTTCTTCAAATATCCCTTAATACCGTTCCAGAAAATCGCTGATCTCTCTGCACACCCGCTCCCCGTGGGCAAATGCAAGCACAGCAACCACTGAAATCCCCACCACTGCCAGCACTCCAATCAAAACCACTTTCATACACACCTCCGTCTTTACCGTTCCCACTCATCCTCCTGCAGCTCCATCCTGTCCTCCGCCCGGCCACAGGGATAGACAAACGGCGGTACATCATCAACTTTTCTCGCCTCTTTTAAAATACTGGAGATCACGGCGGCATCCGCCAGACGGAACTCTTCATCCGCTTTTCCGGAGTTATATTCCTCGGCATAGAACACCATGAGATAGTCCAGATCCACAATCTTGGAATCCATGCCGTTCTGTACGGCCTCCTCAAAACTCATGCCGTAATACCGCTCCACTTCGGACTTATCGCCACCGCAGCCATGAAGGATCAGACCCTCCAGCAGCTTCCTGACCTCCATCTGTTTCCGCTCTTCCAGCTGGCACACATAAACCGGCCTCATATGCCTCCTTTCCGGCATCAGGGATATGCCGCTTCCAACTCTTCCACTTCTGCCCTTTCAGGGCCGTCCCTGTTCCTGACCGACATTTCCCGGAAGGTAAGCAGATCCTCATTAAAATCCTTTGTCTGAGGGGTCTGGATGAACACTTTATATCCCGCCTTTGCAAAAGCCTCCGCTGACTGTTCCGCCTGCACCTGCCCATGATTGCGGGGCTGCCCGTTTGCGTCCTTCCCGTCCACGTCATTGTCGTAACAGAACACAATCTCCCGGATCACCGGGTGGCTTTTCAAATAGCGGGAAAGGGCTTTATCCGACAGGCACCCCTCCGCCACCCGGTGATCCTCCCGCCAGTCAATGCCATACAGCTTACACAGGGTAGCATGGCTCATGGCATCAATGGGCGCCTCAAACTCATACACCCGGTCAGAGCGCCCCTCCATGCAAAAGCCGTAGGTCTTGTCGGAATTCTCCATGTCCTGCCGGAATTTCCGGTCACTGCTGGGAGAGCGGAGCGCACAGTACCGGGGCTTTCCTTCCCCGTCATAGCCTACAAAAGCACAATTCCGGAAGGTATACCCATTTTTCTGTGTGACTGCCTGATAGATTTTGTTCTGGTTGATCATGGCATACACGATCTCGCTGTCAATGCCACGGGTGCGTGTCAGATAAGCGATGGTACGGTTGAAATCCTTGTCTTTCGGCGGCAGCACCAGATCCCCTCTGGGTTTCTTCTCCACTGGTGTCACATAATGTTCTGTCTGCTCATAGGCACGGCAGCCCAGGATCATCTCCACCGCGCTTTTAAAGTCAGCGGCTCCCAGATATTCCTGGGCAAACTGGATGATGTTCCCGCTCTTCTCCCCGGCAAACTGGTAATATCCCCGCCCGTGTCGGAACAGGTACAGACCGCCGCTGTGCTTCACATGGACCGTGTTCCTGTCTCCTTTCTCCACCTCAAAGCCGTGGCTGACGGCGAAATCGATGATATTGGTGTCAAAAACCTGCTTCATCTGCTCTTCCGTAAAGGGCATGGGGCGCCGCCTCATGGCTGTTTGTCTGTCCGTAACCGTCACCTCCCTGCAATCAGAAAAGGCGCCGGCAAAATGGTTTTTCTTCCATTCTGCCAGCGCCCTGCACTGTGTTGTTATTTTTCCATTATTCTGTTATTGTTTCTGTTCAATCTGCCGTTATTTCAGCTTCATTCCGTCTTTAAAAGCGTTCCCCACCTTTTCGCCCAGCTTCAGATAGACGTTGTTCACCGGGTCAAACACAATGGGTTCCAGCTTTGCCGGGTCGATCTTCCCGTTTTCGTCCAGGATCTTTTCATCTGCGGAGACATTGACGATCTCGCCCACCAGCCTGCAGGTCTCCTTATCGTAGCTTATCAGCCTGCACTCCACCGTCATAGGCAGCTCCACAATAACGGGAGCGTCCACATGCTCCGCCTTTTCCGTATGGAACCCTGCCTTTGCCAGCTTGTCCGGCACCCTGTTTGCGGACTCGATCCCCACATAATCGCACTCCGCCACATGAGCCGCATCCGCCATGCTCACCGTAAAAGCGCCACGGGCCAGGATATTCGCCACCGTCTTATGCCCTGCGGAAAGACACATGGAAATCTGTGTGTCATCGCTGATGCCTCCCCATGCGGCGTTCATGGCGTCCGGCGTCCCATCCTCCCCATAGGTGGCAATGATAAATACCGGCTGCGGATACGTCCACGGCTTCGCTCCAAAATTCTTCCTCATCTGTTTTCCTCCTTTGCTCCAAAGCGTTCTTTCAGGCCGGAAAGCGTATCCACATCCGCCATATCCTCTTCCGTCAAAAGCGGATACCCTTTCTCTGCCCGCAATTTATTCCCTTCCTCTAAGATAGCCGCCCTGACAAAGCTGTCAAAACGCTCCATCAGTTCTTCATCTGTCTCTTTCCGCTTATCCTCTGCCATTCTGCATTTACCTCCGGTTTCTATTTCCAACTGGTTCTCCCGTTCCGGTTATGTATCAGGCCGTGATTCCCAGCCTTATTTACACAGGAACCTCCGTTAGATGACTCAAGTATAGCAGACCGGCAGACTTTGTTCAATGCCTCCGTCTTTTCACCGCTCCATTTCTTCTGCATCCGCTTCCTTTCCTGCCTCTTTCTCCGCCTGTAGCTCCGGCAGCCGAT
>ERZ777011.1966-NODE-1966-length-18577-cov-11.462477_pt1 | contig 18577 bp, 12 predicted proteins | sample MGYA00374964_ERZ777011 | MGnify/ENA primary metagenome ERZ777011 (study PRJEB29310, sample SAMD00008975) | mouse gut metagenome | study: EMG produced TPA metagenomics assembly of the Metagenome analysis of fecal microbiota from mouse which was promoted...
ACCTAAAACAATCTTTTTTACCTTAGAAATTGTACCTATTGGAAACCCATAAAAGGGAGCTTGACGATAAGTTCCTTTTTATTTTTTTATACCCACGGTTCCGGGCTCTGCATCTTGCCGATTATTGTCAGAGCAATTCGAAATTTTACTACTATTAAACAAACTTCTTCGTATATTTGTGTGATATAGAAAGGACATATGAGCTACTTCGATACATTCATAGTGTTGACCCTGTTGGAAGATATATTTAAAGGGGTCAAGGATTTGGCTACCTCTCCCGAGACAGCCGGATGTTTTTGGGGCATTGTCGTAGGGCTTATTGTTGTATTATCAACAGCATTGCTTCTGGTTAGTATCGTCGGTTGATACGCCCTGGATATTAGTATGGATATGAAAAAACAGGCAATCAACCATGAGGTCAACTGTCTGTTTTATAGTGGAGCGGCAAACGAGGCTCGAACTCGCGACCCTCAGCTTGGGAAGCTGATGCTCTACCAACTGAGCTACTGCCGCAGATTTTATGTGCCACTTGTTTGTTGTGGCTTGGTTAACATTGCAAAATTAGATATTATTTTTTTATCGGGCAACCATTTTGCGGAAATAAATTGGAATCGGTCAATATCCCATTGGCAAAAATTTCGTAAATTTGCGCGTTAATAGCCCGTTGCGGGCTCATTTATTTTCCAACAAGACTATGAATATTTCATATAACTGGCTAAAACGCTATATCGATCTGGGCCTGGCACCCGAAAAGCTCGCCGAGGTTCTGACTTCAGTAGGTCTTGAGACCGGTTCGGTCGAAGAGGTTGAATCGGTAAAAGGCGGTCTGCGCGGTATCGTAATCGGCAAGGTGCTCACATGTGAGGAGCATCCCAATAGCGACCATCTTCATATAACGACTGTAGATCTTGGTGACGGACAGGCCACACAGATTGTATGTGGCGCCCCCAACGTAGCTGCCGGTCAGACTGTGGTTGTCGCTACGGTAGGCACCACTCTTTATGATGGTGACAAGGAGTTCCAGATAAAGAAATCCAAAATCCGCGGAGTGGAGTCGTTTGGTATGATTTGCGCTGAGGATGAAATTGGCATAGGAGCTTCTCACGACGGCATCATCGTGCTCGCTGACGAGGTTGCTCCCGGCACTCCTGCCGCCGAATACTATCGGCTCCAGAGCGACTACATGTTGGAGGTAGACCTCACGCCCAACCGTGTCGACGCAGCCTCTCACTATGGTGTGGCCCGCGACATTGCCGCATGGCTTGACTGCCATAAGGGAGAATCAAGAGTAGTGCGTCCATCTGTCGATGCTTTTTCCATCGACCGTCCCGACGGAGCTATTGCTGTGGAAGTCGACGATTATGCGGCCTGTCCACGTTATAGTGGTCTGACAATCCGCGGCATCAAGGTCGCCGAGAGCCCCGAGTGGCTGAAGACACTGCTCAACACCATCGGCCAGCGTCCTATCAACAACATTGTCGACATCACCAACTTCATACTTTTCGGCATGGGACAGCCGCTTCACTGCTTCGACCTCGACAAGGTGAAAGGAGGAAAGGTAGTCGTGCGCCATTGCCCTACAGGTACACCGTTTACCACCCTCGACGGTGTGGAGCACAAACTCGACGAGGCCGACCTGATGATATGCAACGCCGAAGAGCCAATGTGTATCGCCGGAGTATTCGGCGGCCTTGATTCAGGAGTTACAGAGGCTACTACCTCGATATTTATCGAGAGCGCATACTTCAATCCGACATCTGTGCGCAAGACAGCCCGTCGTCAGGGACTGAGCACCGACGCTTCGTTCCGTTATGAGCGCGGCACCGATCCCAATGCAACTCTATATTGCCTCAAACTTGCCGCAATATTAGTGAAAGAACTCGCCGGCGGCGAAATCTGTGGCGAACCGGTAGATATTTATCCCGACGAGGTGAAGCCGTTCCCTGTGCGCCTTGACTTCTCATACCTCAACGGCCTTGTCGGCAAGGATATCCCCGCCGACCGAGTTGTGGCCATTGCCGAGTCGCTTGAGATGGAGGTTGCATCGCGCGATGACAATGGTGTCGACCTCCTTGTGCCGACATATCGCGTCGACGTGCAGCGTCCCTGCGATGTTGTAGAGGATATACTCCGCATATACGGATACAACAATGTCGAGATATCCGATTCCGTCAAGTCGTCGCTTTCATATAAGAATTTCACTGACAAGACTAACGATTTGCGCGAACTTGTGAGCGAACAGCTTACCGCGCAGGGCTTCAACGAGATACTCAACAACTCACTTACCGCAGAGCGCTATTTCGAAGGTCTGACCGACCCGAAATGCATGCCGGTGAAGCTGCTTAATCCTCTCAGCACCGACCTCAATGTGCTGCGCATGACGTTGCTCTTCGGTGGTCTTGAGGTTATCGAGCATAATGTAAACCGTCGTGACCCGGATTTGTGCCTGTATGAATTCGGTAAGAGCTACAGCTGCAATCCCGAGTCGGAATCGACCTACGAAAATCCTATCGCGCCATACACTGAGACCGAATTGCTCGGCATATGGCTCACCGGCGATATCCGTCCTGCCGGCTGGACCGCTCCTGCCGAGAAGGCCACATTCTTCCATCTGAAAGGTGTGGTCCAGCAGGTGCTCGCCCGTCTTGGTGTATCGCCAAGAGAAATCGAGATGGTTCCCGCCGAGAATCCTCTGTTTGATGCCGCTACCGAAATCCGGACACGTTCGGGCAAGTCGCTCGGTGTGATGGGCATTGTGGCAAAGAACATGCTAAAGCGCTGCGATGTGAAAGTCGAGGTGCTGTATGCCCAGCTCGACTGGCTCGCGCTCGTAAGACTTGCCACACGCCACAAGGTTACGTTTACCCCTCTCCCAAAGACTCAGGCCGTGAAGCGCGATCTCGCTCTGCTTCTCGACAAGTCGGTGACTATGGCACAGGTCGAGAAAACCGTGCGCGACAGCGAGCGTAAACTTCTGCGGGATGTCGCTCTTTTCGACGTATACGAGGGTAAGAATCTTGAGCCCGGCAAGAAGAGCTATGCAATTACCGTCACTCTGCAGGACAACGAAAAGACTCTTCAGGACAAGCAGATTGATGCCGTAATGCAGAAGATTGTCACCAATCTCACTAAGCAGCTCGGTGCATCGCTCCGATAAGACACCATTAATAAATAATATAATTAACAACATACACCTACTATGGGAAGAGCTTTTGAATACCGCAAAGCAAGAAAACTGAAACGCTGGGGCAATATGTCGCGTACATTTACCCGCATAGGCAAGGAAATCACCATCGCTGCCAAGGCCGGCGGTCCCGATCCATCCACCAATCCGCGTCTGCGCGCGCTCATGCAGAACGCCAAGGCCGCCAATATGCCCAAGGACACTGTAGAACGCGCTATCAAGAAGGCTACCGACAAGGATGCCGGCGACTACAAGGAAATAACATATGAAGGATACGGCCCCCATGGTATCGCCATATTCGTAGAGGCGGCTACCGACAACAATACCCGTACCGTGGCCAACGTACGCTCATACTTTACCAAGCATGGCGGCAGCCTCGGCACACAGGGCTCGCTTACTTTCCTTTTCGATCATAAGAGCGTATTCAAGATTAAGCCCAAAGAGGGTGTCGGCCTTGAGGATCTTGAGCTTGAGCTCATCGACTATGGTGTAGACGAACTTGAGGATATTGTCGATGACGAGACCGGCGACGAGCAGGTAATCCTCTATGGAGCGTTCGAGGAATATGCCAACATCCAGAAGTATCTTGAGGACAATGGATTTGAAATCATCTCATCGGAGTTTGAGCGTATCCCCAACGACCTTAAGGATGTCACCCCCGAGCAGCGTGCGGCTATCGAGAAGCTGCTTGAACGCATTGAGGAGGACGAGGACGTGCAGAATGTATTCCACAACATGCGCGAGGAGGCCGAATAAGCCGATACTTACCGAATAAACAGAGAATTAGCCATACATCGGATGACAGCATGCATGCTACCTGCCTGCCGCTGTCATCCTTTATTATAGATATACATGCATAACAGTATTGACAGGAATATGGAGTTTGATATTGACGACATGCGCGAGTTTCTTGAGCGAGAGGCCGCGTTGATCAACCGGCCGGAATTTATCAGCGACGACCCGGTGCAGTTTCCCCGACGCTTTGAGTCGCTGGCCGATATAGAGATAGTGGCCCTCCTTTCCTCAGCCATAGCCTGGGGCAACCGCAAGATGATATGCCGCGACGCCGACCGCATGCTTGCCCTGATGGAGCATCAGCCTTACAAATATATGATGGAGCGAGGCTACGAGGAGCTTGACCCGGACATGAACATACATCGTACTTTTTTTGCACGCAATCTTTCCAACTTCCTGTCGGGTATGCGCGGCATATATGAGCGTCATGGCTCGTTGGCCGATTTCGCCCGCGCCAACAGGGTAGGGGAGGACGAGGCGCCGGCGTGGCGGCTTGTCGAACTCATCAACGCCGAGCTCGACAAGGCTACCGATGGAATACACGATTCACGTTGTCTCCCGGGCAATCTTGCAGTTACTGCTCTGAAGCGTGTCAATATGGCACTGCGATGGCTTGTGCGCGACGACGGCATCGTCGACATGGGCGTATGGAAAGGAGTCATTGACAAATCGCGTCTATACATACCCCTTGATGTGCATGTGGGCAACACGGCCCGATCGCTCGGACTTCTTAATAGGCGAGGCAACGACCGGCGTGCAGTAGAGCAGCTTACCGGCGTGCTGCGCACTATGCGTCCCGCCGATCCGGTCTACTATGATTATGCCCTATTTGGCATAGGAGTTACCGGCAAGCAGCTTGACTGACATAAGAGCATGTTAAGAAACTGTTTAAAATTCATATTACTATGCTTTTGAGAGTCTTGTCGGTGTCTTTTCGCTTATTCTTCGGTCATGTAGCTGCGGCTACACTCCCTCATCACAAGCAAAAATCCATCAGACAATCCTTCTCAAAATCGGTATCATATAAATTTAAACAGTTTCTTAAAAATTGACTATATTTTTTAAACATGCTCTTAGTATATACAAATCATTGAATTATTTGGTGTCAATTATTTAACTATGGTTGCATATACGGAATGATTGTTGTAAATTTGTAAAAATAGTGAATAACATTATACCAATCGGTGCAAATTATATAAATAAATCACATTTATTGTATGAAAAAAGTTTACCACAAGTTTATGTCGCTCTTAGTCGTGCTGGTTGCAGCGCTACAGGCCAATGCCGGCACATGGAGCTACGACTGGCCCATATCGGCTACAAAAGATAAGGAAGCCGGATTCTATAATCTTGGCAGTGATAAGACTCTTACTACACAGACTCGTATCTTGAAGGAGCGTGAATGGACTATTAATGTGCCGGAAGGGTGTTATCTTGGGTTCACTACTACATCCGGACAAATAGTAGGTAAAGTTGAGAGTGGAGTTCTCCCTGTTGATGGGTTCAATCTTGTTTCCGGCTCTTTTGAGGGGAAAATCAAGCGAGTGTCTGTTCAATCAAGAGTTGTGGCTTCCGTAGCGGAAGTGACTGTCAGTGTCAATGGAAAAGCGTATACCGCATCAGAAACACCGTCTTCTATCGCAGGGGATAAGCTGGTTGAGCACACATTTACCTCCGATGATATCCAGGAGGGTGAGATAAAGATGGAGTTCTCGCAGACCGGAGCGTCAAAACCATTCTACATAAAGAAAATCGAAGTAGAATGGGAGGAAGAGGCACCCGCGTTTGAGGCACCCGTACTATCGGTGGGCGCCGGTACTTACGATGAGTCCCAGACTGTCAGCATCACTGCTCCGGAAGGATGTGAGATTGTGTATACTACCGACGGAAGCAATCCGCGTGCATCTGAGACTGCGATTATATACAGCGCTCCGTTCACTGTCGCCGAAACCACTACTGTAAAGGCGGTTGCCCGCAAGGAGGGCGTTTACGGAGCTGTTGCTACCGTGCAGTATGTAATTCGCAAGGATCCCGGTATCAGCTTTGAGAAGAGCGAGCTTACCGTAGAGTGGCCCGACGATGCCGCCGGTGTTTATCTCAACAATCCCAATCGTGTGAGTGTCAGCTACCAATGTGACGACAATGCTGTGGCTTATGTCGACAAGACCGGCTGGATAACAACTGTAGAGAAAGGCGAGACTACCGTTCGCGCCATCTTTACAGGTGATGACACTTATTATCCGGCTGAGGCTTCCTACAGACTTTATGTAGTGGCCAAGCCTCCGATGGATGCGCCGGCGATTACTCCCGACGGAGGTGTATTTGATGAGGAAGTGACTGTTACTTTCACAGCCACCGACGAGCGTGCCCGTACTATATGGTATGTAATAGGAGACGCAGAGCCTGAAGTCGACCAGTGGGGACTGCTCCAGGAATTTGAAATCAACCACGAACCCGCTATGACCAAGACATTTACAGAGAGCACCACTATATGGGTGCAGGCTGTAGGTGATAACATATGGAGCGATGTGAAGAAAGCAACGTTTACTGTAAATCAGAAGCTGGCTGCGAAATTCACTGCCGCACAGACCGAGGTAAGCGTAGCCTCATGGCATTTTGACTCCGAGGATGAAATGTCGGACTGGACAGTGACCAAGGACACCCAATGGACAATGACTGCAAGCGATTACAGCTATACCGTGCCGGCGTTTACTTCGGTAAATCCGTCAAGCAAGTATTCTCTGTATCATCCATATGACCGCAACTATGTGTCGGATGCCGCATATACTCCCGAGATGGTTATTCCCGAGAACGCCAAGGTGCGTTTCTGGGCTGTGTTCAATCCAGTGTGGATATACGACGCCAACCTTCAGCTCATAGTTGTTGAGGGCGGAAGCAACGGGACTGTCGTATGGGATGCATTCCGCGTATCGCAGGAGGCTGCTATTGATGATGCAAAATGGACACAATATACTGTAGACCTGTCGGCTTTTGCCGGAAAGAACGTAGAACTCGCATTCCTTTATCAGGGCACATATGGCGAGGCCGTGATGATTGATGACATGGAAATCGTCACAGCCAATACCGGCGATGATGCTGTGGCATCAATTGTCACAGGCGAGCAGATTGACTTTGTAGACCTTTCGAGAGGTTATCCGGTGGCTTGGGAATGGAGTTTCCCGGGTGCCGAGACTGAGACCTCTGTGGAGCAGAATCCTACTGTTGTTTACAGCAATGCCGGCAGCTATGATGTGACCCTCACAGTCACCAACGAGAAAGGTGAGAAGAATACTGTCACCCGCAAGAACTTTATCAACGTGCGTGGCATTCCTCCGACGGCAGTAATCGGTGTGCCTGCTCAGGCTTACTATTCTCCTGAGGCCGCATTGGTGGTGCCCGTGGGTGTCGACCTTACATTCACCGACCTTACAGAAGGAAAGGTTGACAGCCGCGAATGGAAGATAGAGGGGGCCGACATCACAACCTCAGCCGACAAAGAGGTGACATTCCGCTATACACAGGCCGGTGTCTACGATCTCGACCTTACCGTAAAAAATTCGGTAGGAGAGTCCACCACATATCTCTATCAGATAAAGGCCGGGCAGGAGGCTAACGTATGGAACATCGCCGCATCAGAGAATCCCGACCTTACCAGTATCGCTCTTGGATGGTACGGATATTATGGTGGCACCAACTGGCTTGACATGCCGGCGTTTGCTGAGAAGTTTGCCAAGCCTCTCGCTCCGGCCGAGATATCATCGGTAAATGTCTACTTCGCCAAGGCTACTGTAGCGTCGGCTGATGCTCCGGTAGTTGTTTCAATAGCCAAGGCCGAGGACGGTCTGCCCGGTGAGGTCATCGCAACTTCACAGCTTAAGGCTTCGGAACTTGTCGACGCCTCTGAGACATACAATGATCCTACAGTGTTCATGTTTGAGTCTCCCGTACGTGTCGAGACTGAATTCTTTATTACCATCGGTGAATTCCCCAATGAGGATGGCGACGATATCGCCATGTATCTTGCACGCCGCAATATGGGCGACCGCAATACAGCTTTCCATCAGCTTGAGGTACTTGACGACAGCTACCGTCCCACCGGAGAGCGCGAATGGGTTGAAAACACCGACGAGGGTGGTATTTCATTTGCCATCTCGCCGCGACTCACCTACATCGGCGGTACATCGGGCATAGATTCTGTCGATGGAGCTTATGACCCTGAGGCTCCTGCCGAGTACTACAATCTGCAGGGTATCCGCATACCCTCCGACCGTGTGGTGCCGGGTATATATGTAGTGCGCCAGGGCGGCACTACAAGAAAGGTACTTGTGAAGTAACGCCAACACTTGGTTCTTGAATACGACGCGCCGCAGTCCGGTCATGGGTTGCGGCGCGTCTCGCATCTTTTTGGCTCGGTTTTTGTTATCTCTTTTAATGGGACTATTGTGCGGCAGCTGATATTCTGCCTTGGCATATCTCCCGCAAACTACGAAATCATACATATGGCTACAACACCACAACAATATATCCAACGTATTGACAGCTGCATAGGCGAACGCAGACTCAGGGATGCCTTTGTACAGTTACGCGCTTTGGCTGCTCTTGCCTCCGACTGGCGCATCACCGAGGATATCGACCGTCTGGAACAGACCTACCGGATGATGCTTGATTATGCGGCAAACGGGCAGTCGGACCCTGGACGTGACGACCTTTACACCTCGATAGTGGCAGGGATACGCTGTATAGCAGACCGTGCGCGCTATCGTATTGAGCGACGCGATTCACCGACTATGTATTACTCGACATTGCGGTATGAGGCTCTTCAGAAGGGTGACACCATGCAGGGGCTGCTTGACCGTTATCTGTCGCTGTCCGACCGTCATTCGGCGTTTAATGCCATACTCGGTAGAGGGGAGGCTGACAAAAAGTCAGATGCCAGGGAGCGTGAGTCTTTGGAGCGGCGTATTTTCATGCGGCTGTGGGTCGCATTCCCGATGTCGGCCGAACTTTCCTCTCAGCTTAAGGATGTATTTGTATCTGCCGCCTATAGCGATGATTTCAAGTCGTTGCTCATTTCATCCCTGCTGCTCGGACTCCTTGAGCATTACGACGAGCGACGTCTGATGCTCTTGCTTGACGTGTATGCATCCAGCCCCTCGGGACGCCTTGCCATGCAGGCTCTGTGCGGAGCTCTCATGGCCATGTATATATGTCGGAAATCAGTTGATGTGACACGTTTGAAGTCACGGATTGAAGCTCTCCGCGACACCACTGTGTGGACGTCCGATGTGCAAAAGGTATTCATGCAGTTTATACGCTCGCGCGATACCGACAGAGTATCACATACTATTAATGACGATCTCATACCTCGTCTTAAGAAGTTGCGTCCCGATATGCTTAAACTCGACATGGACGCATCGTCGATTGACGACCTGCAGGAATTGTTGTCGGACAATCCGGAATGGAACGACATGTTGCGCGACAGCGGGGTGGCCGACAAACTCAAGGAACTGATGAAGATGCAGGAGGAGGGTGCCGACGTGATGATGCCTACGTTTGCCCAGTTGAAGACTTTCCCATTTTTCCACGAACCGGCCAACTGGTTTATGCCTTTCCGGGCCGACCACACATCGATAACCGACGCTCTCGGCGATGAGGCTGCGAAAATCGGCGGTCTGATTGCCGCCGCACCGTTTCTGTGTGACGGCGACAAGTATTCGTTCTGTCTGGCACTGGCTGTAGCTCCGCAGGCTCAGCGGCGTATGATGTTGTCGCAGATAAATCCCGAGGCGCTTTCCGAACTGGAGATGCGCCAGGCCACTCTTGATGCGTCCGGCGATGCTTCGGCTCGCGACACTGCCGCCGGCAAATATGTGCAGGGGTTATATCGATTCTTCAAGCTGTTTCGGCGCAAGGGGGAGTTTGCCGATCCGTTTGCCCGTCCGCTCAATCTGCTTGCATTGCCGTTGCTTGAGAAAGATCTACATTCGCCCGAGACACTGAGTGCGGTGGGCGAGTTTTACTTCCAGCGCGGATATTATGAGGATGCCGCCGAAGTGCTGGAGATACGTGTCGGCTCAGGCCCCGTAGATGCCCAGATGTTTCAGAAACTTGGCTATGCCTATCAGCAGACCGGTAGGCTGGATGAGGCTCTCCGCAATTATTCGCAGGCCGAGCTACTCAATTCCGATAGCCTGTGGACTCGCCGTCGGCTTGGAGCTGTGTGCCGTCTGCTCGGTCGCACGGAGGAAGCCCTCGAGCATTTTCGCATTGCCGAGAAGGCCCGTCCCGACGATGCCTCTATTGCGCTCAACATCGGGCACTGTCTTGTGGAGCTCGGTCGCCACAAGGAGGCCCTCAACTATTTCTTCAAGGCAGAATTCATGGGTAAGAAACCGGAGCGTGCGGTGCGTCCTTTGGCCTGGGCACTGCTCCTTACTGGCGACACTGCCCGTGCCCGTGAATACTATTCGCGTCTCGTTTCCTCACAGCCTACATATGCCGACTGTCTCAATGCCGGATACGCTGCCATGCTCGACAATGACATGCCCGAGGCTATCAGGCTTTTCTCTCTGTCGGCCAACAGTTTCGACGGCGATTTTACCGGATGGCTCGACCGTTTCCGCTCCTCGCTTCCCTCTCTCTACCCCCTTGGCCTCGACCCGTTGCTTCCGCCACTCGTGGTCGACACACTCCTCTACCGTCATTCGTAATTTCGGGAGACATTGCAGAATTAAAATAAATTTTCTACGTTAGATAATAAAAACGGGGCATGAGTGTCCCGTTTTTTATTATCTTTGCATAGTTTACCGTTAATGAAAGAGATATATAATGTTCAGCAAAGAAACATATACAGAACGGCGCCGCAGACTTGCCGAGAAGGTGGGCGGCGGGCTGATACTGCTGCTTGGCAATGATGAGTCGGGCCGCAATTTCGAGGATGCGCCTTATCCTTATCGTCAGGATTCGACATTTCTCTATTATTTCGGACTACCATATGCAGGGCTTAACGCAGTAATCGATGCCGACAGCGGCGAGTCGATACTGTTTGGCGATGAGCTGTCGATTGACCATATAGTGTGGATGGGAACACAGCCTACGCTCCATGAGAAGGCCCATAATGTGGGTGTGGAGCATGTAATGACTTCCGACAGTCTACGCGGTGTGCTTGACGCGGCGCGCAAGGCCGGGCGGACGATACATACGCTGCCGGAATACCGGTCGGAGCATACATTAAAGCTGTGGCGTCTGCTCGACCTTAAGCCCGGTGACCATAAGGCGTCGGTAGACCTTATACGTGCCATAGTAGATCAGCGTAACCATAAGAGCGATGAGGAAATCGAGGAGATAGAACGTGCCTGCAATGTGACTGCCGACATGCATATCGAGGCTATACGCTGTGTGCGCCCCGGTATGTATGAGTATGAGGTGATGGCAGCGCTTGAGAGAGTGGCTGCAGCCAACAATTGTACGCTGTCGTTCAACACCATATGTACCATCAACGGGCAGACTCTGCATAATCCCTATCATGGTAATCTGATAAAGCCCGGCGACATGGTGCTGGTGGATGCCGGCGCCGAGACCCAGATGGGTTATGCCGGAGATATGACTTCGACCATACCGGCCGACCGCAGGTTTACCCCGCGTCAGAAAGCGGTGTACGACGTGCAGGTGGCCGCACATCAGGCTGCGGTGGAGATGCTGCGTCCTGGAGTGCCGTTTATCGATGTACACAACCGTGCGGCTGAGGTCGTGGCGCAGGGGATGAGAGAGCTTGGAATGCTGAGTTGTTCTGCGCAGGATGCCGTTGAAAGCGGTGCATATGCGCTGTTTTTCCAGACCGGTCTCGGGCATCTTATGGGACTTGACGATCATGATATGGAAAATCTCGGCGAGGTGTGGGTAGGCTACGACGGAAAGCCGAAGTCGACACAGTTTGGCCGCAAGTCGCTGCGTCTGGCTCGTCCGCTTGAGCCTGGCATGGTGCATACCATCGAGCCCGGGGTATATTTTATTCCTGAACTTATCGACCTCTGGAAGAAGGAGGGCCGGTTTGCCGACCAGATAGTCTACTCCGAGGTAGAGAAATGGCGCGACTGGGGCGGTGTGCGAAATGAGGAGGATTTCATCATTACCGATACCGGTGCCCGCCGTCTTGGCAAGAAAATCCCCCTTACAACAGATGAGGTCGAGGCGATGAGATAACCATTCAATCTCTTGCCTGCTTTAAAGCAAATGTAAAAATATATCAACAATATGGAACAAATTACATCACTTCGGTCATTCGCCGGCATATTTCCGCCCGTTCTTCGGTCGTTATGGAGCCCCATAACTCCCTCATCACAAGCGGAAATCTGCCCGACGACTGACCGCCCTGACGGTAACATTTATTATTAAACAAGCTCTTAATGTGGAGATGTACGGGTGTGTCAGAGGTATTGTACGGCGTCTCCATATGCAACCGGTTGATTTGTATATGTATGTTGTAAAGAATAATAGACTATTTCCATGATTACATTTCTTTTGTGTCTGTCTGCATTGATTGGAGCGTATTTTGTTTATGGAAAATATCTTGACCGACAGGCAGGTATTGACAGCGAGAAGCCGACTCCGGCCCGGCGTATGGCCGACGGTGTGGACTATATACGTATGCCACGCTGGCGTACTTTTCTGATTCAGCTCCTCAATATAGCTGGAACCGGACCTATATTCGGTGCCATACTTGGCGCGTGTTTCGGTCCGGTGGCTTTCATCTGGATTACTCTCGGCGGAATATTTTTCGGCGCTATGCACGACTATATGTCCGGGATGATGATTGTAAGAGGGGATGGGCGCAGTCTGCCCGAAATCATAGGAAAGTATCTCGGGCTCGGTGTGCGGGATTTCGTGCGTGTATTCTCGATATTCCTGATGGTGCTGGTCGGTGCGGTGTTTCTGCTCAGTCCGGCTCAGCTGTTGGGTACTCTTGTTCCTTCTGTGCCACAGACATGGTGGGTAGGTATAATCCTGGTGTATTATGTAGTGGCTACCATGTTGCCGGTCGATAAGGTGATAGGCAAACTGTATCCTATATTCGGGGCCGCGCTTATAATGATGGCTCTTGGATTGCTAGGTGCTCTGCTTGTAGGAGACTATGCCATACCGGAGATGACCACATTTCACAATTATCAGCTCAATCCGCATGCTTTGCCGATAATCCCGGCGATGTTTATCACGATAGCATGCGGCGCGATTTCCGGATTTCATGCTACGCAGTCGCCTATGATGGCGCGCTGTGTGGGGAATGAAAAAGAGTGCAGAATGGTATTTTACGGAGCAATGATTTCCGAAAGTATCATTGCGCTTATTTGGGCGGCAGTGGCAATGGCTTTCTTCGGAGGAGCAGGTTCCCTTAGCCGGATTATGGCGGAGAACGGCAATAATCCGGCTTGGGCGGTCGATGTGATTTCGCGCGGTACACTCGGTGCGATCGGCAGTGTGCTCGCTATGCTCGGTGTAGTGGCCGCGCCCATCACATCGGGAGATACGGCTTTTCGTTCGGCACGCCTGATGATAGCCGATATATTCAATATCGACCAGCGGCCTCTTGTCAGGCGCTTTATGATTTGCCTGCCATTGTTTGCAGTGGGATTCGGCATAACTCTGGTCGACTTCGGTGTATTGTGGCGTTACTTCGCATGGGCCAACCAGACACTCGGCACTATAGTGCTGTGGAGTATTGTGGTATGGCTTGCGTCGAGAGGCCGTAATTGTGTAGTCGCCATGGTGCCTGCGGTCTGCATGACATATGTCATCACCTCGTTTATGTTTATCGGTGAGCAGTTCTTCGGTATGCAGAACCGGGTGGCTGCTTATGCGCTGGCCGGAGTGGCCACATTGCTGATTGCCGCGGTGGTGATAAAGCGGATTCTCCCTTATCTGTCGAGAAAACGCGACCTTATAGTTGATTGACAGAGATATATGGCGAAGGCGGCTCAGGATTCTCCCCATCGGTGGCGCAGCGGGTATCTCTCGGGGTGTATGAGCAGGCGTAGTGAGGTCGGATAGGTGAAGTAGGCCCAAATCCAGTTGACAAGCACAGCTACTTTGTTGCGCATGCCAAGAATCGATATTAGATGCACAAACATCCATGCCATCCATGCCGGCCATCCTTTCAGGTGCAAGCGTTTCAGGTCGGCTACAGCCCGCCCTCGGCCTATTGTCGCCATAGAGCCTTTGTCATGATATCTGAATGTGCGGTGCCAGGAATGACGGTTGAGGTTGTGGGCAAGTGTACGGGCTTGCTGTATGGCTACTTGTGCCACCTGCGGACATCCTCGGGGATTGTCGGATGTGGCGTGCAGCGAGATATCACCGATGGCCATTATATCGTCGCCCAACCCTATGGCTCGGTTGAATTCGTCGACAAGTATGCGTCCGCCGTGGCCTAAGGAAAATGGGGTGCCGGTAGTATTGAACGTCGCAGCTGTAACTCCGGCTGTCCAGATGACCATTTCTGAATATATTGATTCTCCGTCGGCAAAGGTCAAGGTGTTGTCGCTGTAGCTTTTCATCTGGCGCCCGAGTTGCACGTCGACCATCAGATGGCGCAATGCTTCGAGTGCATATGCCGATGCTTCGTTGCTCATTGTCTGCAACAATCGGTCAGAGCCTTCAGCCAGAGTGATTGTCATTTCGTCGGGGTTGATTGTAGGGTACTCTCTTTTTAAGAGGAAGCGCTTCATCTCTCCAAGCGCGCCGGCAATCTCAACACCTGTAGGGCCGCCTCCGATTACAGTGAAGCTTAGCAGACGCCGGCGCTTGTCGGCATCGTGGCATATGGCGGCCCGCTCAAATCGGTCGAGAATCTCATTGCGGCAACGCAGGGCTTCGGATGTGCGCTTTATCGTGAAAACGTATTTGTCGAGGTCGGCCATGCCAAAGAAGTTGTTGCGTGTGCCGGCTGCAATGACAATCCTGTCATATGATATAGTCTCGTATTGGGTTGTGACAGTCTTTTTGTCCGTATCGATGCTTTTTACTTCGCCAAAATGGTATTCTGGCAGAGGTTTGAGTTTGCGCATCTCTCTGCGGAACGGGAAAGCTATGCTTGCCGGGTCGAGGCCCGCCGATGCAATCTGATAGAATAGGGGTGGAAAACTATGATAGTTGTTGCTGTCGATAAGAACCACATCGTATAGTCGCCGATCGATGTGCTTTACAAGGTATATTCCGGCAAAGCCGCCTCCGACAACCACTAATTTTTGTTTCACACACATGATGTAATTGTTATTTTTATCTAAATTGTCTCATTTTCTAACTTTATCACGTAACTTTACACGGAAATGGAGGTCTGAAACAGTATCGCCGTTTTGCCGTGCCGGCATATGTCATCCGGCAGGATTACCGCATTTTGTCGCAATGAAAATGAAATATCTAAAGTATATACTGTTTTTCTCAATATTATGTTCATTCGGCGGGAATGTCCATGGACAGATTAACACCGACCAGGTAATGCGTGTCGGTCAGAATTCGCTGTATCTGGAGGATTATGTTCTGTCAATACAGTATTTCAACCAGGTGATAGCTGCCAAACCTTATCTGGCGCAACCATATTTCTATCGTGCTATTGCTAAGATTTCGCTGGAGGATTATATTGGAGCCGAAGATGATGCTTCGACTGCGATATCATATAATCGGTTTATCACCGGAGCGTATGAGGTACGCGGTGTGGCGCGACAGAACCAAGGCAAACTTAAGGAGGCCGTGGAGGATTATGACCGTGCACTTGAGCAACTGCCAGAAAGCCGTGGACTGCTGCTCAATAAAGCTCTTGCTCTTGAGGAACTAAAGGATTATAAACGGTCGGAAGCTACTTATGACGAACTGTTTCGCTATCATCCGCGATATGATAATGGCCTTGTGGGTCGTGCACGGCTTTATCTTGCTATGGGCGATACCGCAAAGGCAAGTGCTGACATAGACCGTGCGCTTGATTTGAACAAGAATAATGTGAACGCATACGTGATGCGAGCTGACATAGCTATAAATTCAGCAAAGGATTATGCTCGTGCGAGAAACGATATGGATGAGGCGATAAAATTACAGCCTCATTTTTCCGGATATTTCGTGAACCGCGCGTTTCTTCGATATCAGCTTGATGATTATTTCGGAGCCATGGCTGATTTTGACTATGCCATACAGTTGGATCCTTCGAGTGTGCCGGCATTATTCAATCGCGGTCTGCTTCGTGCTGAGGTAAATGACAATAATAAGGCTATTGATGACTTCACACGTGTGCTCGCGCTTGATCCGGATAATTACAAGGCTATGTATAACAGGGCTTTGCTGTCAAAGGAGATTGCTGATTACTCAGGGTCAAATGCTGACCTTGACAAGGTGATAGCTGAGTTCCCTTCTTTTTCAGGCGCATATTTTGTGAGGTGCGAGAACTACCGTCTTATGGGTGAGCGTGCAAAGGCCGAACGCGATTATAACAAGGCTATGGCTCTGTCGAAACAAGCGGTTCCGGCCGATGAGGGAGCTGATGTTGATGCGGATGCCGGCGGCTCGCAGCAAGGTAAGGAGGAGACTCAGGAGCAGGTGGCAGCACGCTTTACATCGCTGTTGACTGTAGACAACAATGCTACTGTAAAAGAGGAATATGCAACCGAGGGCATAAAGGGACGCGTACAGGATAGAAATTTGGCGATAGAGGTTGAGCCGATGTTTACCCTTTCATATTACGTCACAACCACGGAAATCAAGGAGGTACCCTATTATATAAAGGAAGTGGACGACCTCAATGCGACACGTGCTCTCAGATTTTTGCTGATGACAACTAACAGGGAACCTCAGCTGTCGGATGAGGATGCTATCGGCAAGCATTTTTCATCAATAGAGTATTACAACGGGTATCTGGAAACACACCGTCCGCGTGCGATTGATTATTTTGGGCGCGCTATGGACTATTATACTCTTCATAATTACGCTTCGGCAATGGCTGATCTTGACAGAGCTATCGCTCTTGCTCCTGATTTTACGCTTGCCTATATGCTAAGAGCTAACGCTCGTATTAAAAATGCCGAGATGGATCGTCTGTCGCGTGATACAAAACGCGAAGGTATCCTGCCGGAGATGGCCGGACAGACATCAAAAATGGTGGCGGCTGAAGTGATGTCTGACCTCGATAAGGTAATAGAACTGTCACCGAGAATGGCAATAGCATACTATAATAAAGGTAATATGTTGCTCCAGTCGGGCGATTATACATCCGCTTTGAGCGCATATTCCGGCGCTATAGATATCAAGCCTGATTTCGGTGAGGCGTATTACAACCGAGGATACATATATCTTAAACTTGGCAATAAGGAGGCTGGCGTGGCAGACCTCAGTAAGGCCGGGGAGCTTGGAATAGTGCCCAGCTATAATCTTTTGAAGCGTTTTACACGTTGAACTCAGATTTCTGTTGATGCCAGCAAGCGTAATACTTCAGGTGAGAGGCATTCTCGGATGGTATAATACGGTACGGGCACATCAATGCTTCCGGTCGAATAGGGTGCTATATCGTATGGGTTGTAATGGAATACGATATTGTAGCCCTGTAGGTAGAACTCCGGACTTACGAAAATCTGGTTTGAAAAAATCCCATAATTGTCGAGTTCGTTGAGTGATCTTACCTGGCACATTGCCATGAGTTGTTCTTGAATTGCCTTTAACAAGGTTTCATCGCATCCGGCTTTGAATGCAAGCTGAGGAGTGATGACACGAGTGGAATCGAAATCATAGTTTATAAAACGTGATACGGTCATGCCGTGGGCGCCTCCATCATATGATGCTGTCATTATCTGATATACGATATAGCTTGGGCTAAATGTTATTGCTGATGCTATTTTATCACGATAAAGAGTCATCGTTTGTTCTTCCGAGGGAATGGAGTCGATTTCTTCCATTATATATGTATCGCTTCCTTCCGGCGAATCGAGGGCGGCAAGAATAGTTTCGTCAATTGAAGTTTTCGGAGTTTCATATATTGCCGTCATTATCGAATCTTGAAGAGGCTGTATATTAAAGCCTCCTAATTCTTCGGGCCATTGGATTGTTAGATGCACCTTGCTGTAGATTGGCAGCGAATCTGCAAAAAACGCCTTTGCGCCTTTGCATATATAGTTGCGTGTCGCGCTCTTTACCGTTTGTACAATCCGGAAATTGGATATAGTGCTTTCGTTGGATGTGTCGGAGGACTTGTGGCTGCATGCGACTGCAATTATGCTAAGAAGTATGGCCGATGAAATATACAGGGCTTTCATTATGCGTTATTTTTTCGGAAGAAAATTTGAAAGATAAATTTTGCGTCTAATTTTTTTGGGGCGCATGATGACTTGATAATTATATAACGTATGGTGTGTCCATTTTGCTCATCGTGTATATATGAGAATAATGAGGCTTTAAAGTATTTGTAAACAAAAGTTAAAATTATTTTGTTATTTGTTTGAGGGATAATAGTATAGTTTTAGAAGCATGTTTTACGGCATAATTTTCTCGTCAAAAAATTTGGAGGTAATTGAGAAAGTGTCTAACTTTGCACTCGCTTTTGAGAAACACCCCACGGGTGATTGACTC
>ERZ777011.1967-NODE-1967-length-18577-cov-10.282259_pt1 | contig 18577 bp, 18 predicted proteins | sample MGYA00374964_ERZ777011 | MGnify/ENA primary metagenome ERZ777011 (study PRJEB29310, sample SAMD00008975) | mouse gut metagenome | study: EMG produced TPA metagenomics assembly of the Metagenome analysis of fecal microbiota from mouse which was promoted...
GAACCGAATTTATTTAATTTTTAACCCCGTCCATTTTTAGTGGACAGTAGTGAGTGAATACCGAACCTTCGCCTTCCTTGCTTTTTACAGAAATCGACCAGCCCATCTTATCGAGGATACTCTTTACATAGTACAGCCCTATTCCATCTATTCCATAACCGCGCACATCTTGCCTGTCGCCGTGAGGCACACGGTAGAACTTGTTAAATATATACGGCATCGATTTTGGCGGAATGCCGATACCCTTGTCTGCGACACAGATACCGTCCGAGCCGCCTGACACAGTAATCATAACGACATCGCCCGAGTATTTGACCGCATTGTCTATCAGATTGTTAATCACATTGGCAAGATGTGTTCTGTCTGCATTGACACACATGCTGCTGTCTATATCGACATTTATTGTCACGTCCTTGCCCGCAGTCATTCGTTGAGCGTCAACAATTTCCTCGACAAACGGCCTTAGAAGTATGTTATCAGGCTTAAACTTCATAGCCCGGCGTCGCTCCATACTCACGGCGAGAATATTTTCGACAAGTTCTCCGAGCCGTTTCAGCTGCTTGTTGGCGATATTGAGATATCTCATCTTTTTTTCCAAATCATTATCCGTGTCATAATTCAGCAGGGCATCATTGGCAGAATAAGCTATAGCGATAGGAGTCTTCAGCTCGTGGGTCATATTGTTTACAAAATCATCTTTCATCTCCTCGATTGTCCTGAGCCGTGAAACCGTTCGGAACAGATACCACAAAGCTGTCGCTATGAGAATTATTATAGCGCCTGTGGACAGTACGATGCCCAACATCTGCCGTAGTATATAACCTTGCGGAGAAGAATAATAAGCGACATAGCGCTCGCCACTCATAATATTGTAGCATATCGACACACTGTCAAGATTCTCTTTTATAGCTGCCGGGGATTGCCCTGCGACCACAGTTCCGTCTGATGAAATTTTATTGACAAAGGCATATTTCGGACTGATTCCTTTCCGCAATAGAGAAAGCTGAAAAAGACTGTCCAAATCAGCAATATAAAAAGGATATATCGGATCCACGGTCTGGTGCGCCCCGTAACCGATCTCATCGACCATTATGTCAGAATAGTTTGTACCCGGATCGAGAGGCATTTTCCGCACTTCCGTCACTTCTCCCTCGCCGTCCAAAACGTAAATCATCAGAGTATCCCCCTCTATCGAGCGTTTTTGCGACATTGACTTGCCCTGATAATCCGGCACAGAGTCGGGTACAGGATATTTCTTAGGCCTGTTGAGTACCTCGTCAAGATCCGCGTCTTTCAACGACTGGCTTATCAGTTCGACAGTTTGACGCGATATGGCCTGATAAAGTTCCACAAGGCAGTATATGTTGTAACCAAGCAATATCGATAGCGCGGACACTATGATGGCGCTGTATAACTTGAAATGTTTCATATTCTTGCGATTTGTGCAAATTTACCAATAATCCGTATTACCAAGGATTGCACACACCTCTATTTAAGACTAAATAAGGGAGCTGATAAGACTAAATAAGGCTGGCGAGGGTATATACGGCTGTTGCCTGCCGTAATTTTGCAGCAGACAAACAACCATACTGCAATGAGAAAAACCATACTTTTCGCAGCACTCCTTAACGGACTTAGCTCTGCAGCCGCGACAGAAACGCCCGACACCATTGCCACGCAGCAACTTAACGAAGTCGTTGTAGAGGGTGAAAAACCGCAAGTCAGAGCCAAGGACGGCATAATGGTAGTGGATCTTCCCGCCATTGTCAAGGACAAACCCGTGACCAACATTCTCGAAGCTCTCGGATATCTTCCCGGAGTAATCAGCAACAACGGCACAATCGGACTCGCGGGAGCCTCGGAGGTAAGCATAATTCTAAACGGCGAGCCTACGAGCATGCCTCTCCATAATCTGTACCAGCTCCTTTACACCACGCCTGTCGACCGCCTGAAAAATGTGGAGATTATGTACTCGGCACCGGCAAAGTACCATGTCAACGGAGCCGTCATCAATGTTATACTGAAAACCCCATCACCGCTCGACGGCCTGCAAGGGCAGTTCCGTGCAGGCTACAATCAGGCTCATTACGGTTCCTACGGCACCGCTCTTGCCGCCACATATGCTGCCAAGGATTGGATATTCGACCTGAACTACGGGTTGTCACGAACCAAATCGTGGAAGCAGGAGGAAACGCAGTCAAACCATCTTTTGAACGGCAAGCGAACTCTGATCGAGGACCAGATGCGACGCATAAACCGCAACTGGAGTAACACCATCTTCGCATCAGCATCATATAAAACGCTAAAACTTAATTACAACGGTCAGATAACCTCCGATTCAAAGAGCCAGAGCCTATCGTCCGGCTCGCTCGGCCACTTCACCAACGCATACAGAATGCTGTCGCCGGTCAACTACCATAACGTAGCCTTGCGATACACCGCTCCATTCGGAATGGCAGTAGGCGGCGACTATACCCGCTACTCCGAAGACCGCTCGCAATCGCTCTACAAGAAATCCGAGTACCTGTTTGGCTCTGACAACAAGCAGGAAATCAACCGCTATCACATATACATCGACCAACAGCACCAACTCGGCAAATGGCAATTGAACTACGGCACGGAATATCAGCATTCCGAAGACCATAGCTTGCAGAAATACATTGCGTCGGACAATCACGGATTTGACGACACGCTCCACGAGGACTTGGCAAGCATCTACGTCGGCACCCAGCGCTCTTTTGAATCGGGGCTGTCGTTCAACGCCTCTGCCAAGTGGGAATACTTCCACAACAAGTACAGGCACAACTGGAATTTCATACCCCGGCTCGCCGCCACATACTACAAAACCCCGAAAAGCATATTCCAGCTCAACCTCAGCACAACCCGCATCTACCCATCGTACTGGGAACTTCACGGAGGCACAAGCTACATTAACGAATACTCCTCCGTGACAGGAAATCCTGAGCTGCAACCATATATCAACTACGAGGCTCAGTTCAACTATATATTCAAGCAAAAGTATGTGGCCACACTCTACTTCCAATACGGCGACAAGGCAGCGGTGCAGCTCCCATATCAGTCGCCCGAATCATTGCATCTGATATACCAGACCATCAATATGAACTACAAGCGCGTTGCAGGCATCAACCTCTATGTACCTTTCAACGTAAGTTACATATGGAATGCCTCTGCCACAGCCAACATACTCAATCAGCGGGAAAAAGCCGACCGCTTCCACCACATCAGCTTCGACAACAGCAAGTGGATTTTCTATGGCTCGGTCAACAACTCATTCAAGTTCAGCCGGGAATGCCCGCTATCGTTGACTCTTGACTTCGCCTACATCTCTCCGTCGCTGCAAGGCATATCCGACCTGTCGGGACTGTGGAAGGTCGATGCCGGCATCAAATGGAATTTCGGCAGGAAACACTGTTGCGAACTCGACATCAAAGCCGACGACATATTCAACAAATGGTCGCCTGTGATGACAATCCGCCACGCCGGCCAGGATTACCGCATGGCAGTGCGCGGAATGACCCGCAACCTCAAACTCACCTTCATATGGCGCTTCAACGGCTTCAAACCAAAGGAAAACAGTATCGACGCCTCCCGTTTCGGCACCCTCTAAGAAACTGTTTAAATTTTATTGAATCAAATTTAAACAGTTTCTAAAAACATTTCGGCCTATATCTATAAACATACCGTACCCTTATAACACCAATATCAAAACCCGAAGAGTTTCTTTATTAAGTATATTTGTAGTTGCAAAAAATACTTACCTGATGAAACGCACAACCATACTACCAGCCCTCGGCCTCGCCATATTGATGGCGGGGGCGCCGCTCCAACAATCCTATGCCGCTAACCCGATATTGCCCATGTGGGAATACATACCCGACGGCGAACCTTACGTGTTTGAAGACCCCGACAATCCCGGCAAGTTCCGAGTATATCTCTACGGCTCGCACGACAATCTCGTGACAGAGTACTGCGGCCGCGACCAAGTGGTGTGGTCAGCCCCTATCGACAATCTCAACGAATGGCACTTCGACGGAGTGATATTCACCTCCACCCGCGATGCCAATGGCAATTTACTGTATGCCAACGGACAAGGCGACGTGCTCTACGCGCCCGACGTTGCCGAAGTAATCGACAGCAAAGGCAAAAAGACATACTATCTCTACCCCAACAACCAGTCATGGGGCCGAAACGGCATGGTAGCCAAGGCTTCGCGTCCCGACGGACCTTTTGAAGTGTGCAACTGGGACCCCGAGAATCCGAAACATACCGTAGGCGACCTGCGCTTCGACCCGGGCGTGCTCGTCGATGGCGACAAAGTGTATGCCTATTGGGGCTTCGAGGACAGCAACGGCGCCGAGCTCGACCCTTCCACCATGGCGACCATCGTACAAGGCTCTCTCCACAAAGACCTCATACCAAGCTCGAAGCAGGAAGGCGTGTTCCGTTTCTTTGAAGCATCGTCGATGCGCAAAATCAAAGACAAATACGTGCTTGTGTACAGCCGTGTGACAGGTGACGGCGAATTTGGCCTGCCGGCAACCAACTACACTCTTGCCTACGCATACTCCGACAGCCCTATGGGACCGTTCACCTATGGTGGCACCATAATCGACGGACGCGGACGCGAGAAAGGCAAGGACGGCAAAACAGTATACACCGCCCACCCCTTCGGCAACACCCATGGCAGCATCATCGAAATAAACGGCCAATGGTATGTATTCTACCACCGCCAATGCGGCACAACCGAGTACAACCGCCAAGCCATGGTGGCTCCTATCGAAGTGAACGTGACAGAAGGCCCGGGCGGAAAAGTAGAAATATCAGAAGGCGAATACACATCGGAAGGCTTCGAACTTGGCGGACTCAACCCGCTCGAACGCCACTCAGCCGGCATAGCCTGCCACTATACCGGGCCTGAAGGCACCCGGCAGTCCTATCCCAACTATTACCATTCGGGCTCTTACGTAGAAGCCCTGCGCCCGAAAATCAACGAAGGCGACAAAGCTTACGACCTGCGCATCAACCACGGCCCCGTGGTAAACAACACCTCCGGTTCGGTAGTCGGATACAAGTACTTCAACTTCGATCATCTCGGCGGGAAAAAAGCCAAATTGCTTGCCGAGCTGATACCCGCAGGAATTGCCGGAGGCTTCGACGTGCTTGTAGACAACCCCTACACGGGACGTCGCATCGGGTCTGCCGACATATCCGGATTGCCGGCCGGAAAGCCCACCGAAATAAGCATAGACCTCAGCGACACCAAAAACCTGAAAGGAAAGCACGCGCTTTACTTCGTATTCAAATCACCGGCTGCGGGCCAATCTGTCTGCACATTGAACAACTTCGTATTCACAGTCGAATAACGCCATCAAATTTATTCGGGGCGACTATTGCATTAATCTCGCGAATTCTGCTTATATTTGCGATACGGTATTGCCGGGGACTCCGGCCGTGCCACTTACCTTAAACATATATACGTATGGCAAAAGTTTATGGAGCTGTAACAATCGACGACAAGCGATGCAAAGGGTGCGACCTCTGCGTGGTGGCCTGTCCCGCCGATGTTCTTCAGCTACAGCCCAAGGAGGTAAACGACCGAGGTTACCACTACGCGTTCACGGCCAATCCCGGCGCCTGCATAGGCTGCGCCGCCTGCGCCACAGTCTGTCCCGATGCCTGCATCGAAGTCTACCGCTTTGTGAATCGCGGCGAATAATCCAACTCCAACCCTGAAAAGCACCAAAACACAATGGAAGAAGAAGTAAGACTGATGAAGGGCAACGAAGCCATAGCCCACGCCGCAATCCGCTACGGCGCCGATGGCTACTTCGGATACCCTATCACGCCGCAGTCGGAAGTACTCGAAACCCTTGCAGAGCTGCGCCCGTGGGAAACCACCGGCATGGTCGTACTGCAGGCCGAGAGCGAAGTAGCGGCTATAAACATGGTTTACGGCGGCGCTGCCACCGGTAAAGCCGTTATGACCTCGTCGTCGTCACCCGGCGTCAGCCTCAAGCAGGAGGGCATATCGTACCTCGCAGCCTCGGAGCTGCCCGCACTCATTGTCAACGTTATGCGCGGCGGCCCCGGCCTCGGCACAATCCAGCCCTCGCAGGCCGACTATTTCCAAGCCACCAAAGGCGGCGGCCACGGCGACTACCACATGATAGTCCTTGCCCCTGCCACAGTGCAGGAAATGACCGACTTCGTGGCTCTCGGCTTCGATCTGGCCTTCAAATACCGCAATCCCGCAATGATTCTGGCCGACGGCATAGTGGGCCAGATGATGGAAAAAGTAGTGCTGCCGCCACAGCGCCCGCGCCGCACCGAGGAAGAACTGCGCGCGCAGTGCCCCTGGGCAGCGTGCGGACGAGGCGGCCGCGACCACCGCAACGTGGTGACTTCGCTCGAGCTGGACTCGGCCAAGATGGAAGAAAACAACCACCGCTTCCAGCGCACATACCGCCTGATTGAAGAAAACGAGATACGCTTCAAGGAATACTACACCGAAGACGCCGAATACCTTATCGTGGCATTTGGCTCGATAGCCCGTATCTGCCTCAAAGCCATCGAAGAAGCGCGTGAAGCAGGCATAAAGATAGGTCTGCTCCGCCCCATCACGCTATGGCCTTTCCCCACCGCCGAGATAGCACGCCTGAGCAAACAGGTGCGCGGCATACTCACCGTGGAGCTGAACGCCGGACAGATGGTGGAAGACGTGCGGCTCGCCGCCGAAGGACGTGTGCCCGTGTTCCACTTCGGCCGCATGGGCGGTATGATACCCAACCCCACCGAAGTGCTCGAAGCCCTCAAAAACGATTTTCCCGAACTCCGATAAAAAAGAAAAGCAATGACACCCGAAGAAATCATCAAGCCTGAAAACAAGGTATATTCGCGGCCTCGTCTGCTGACGGAGAACGTGACCCACTATTGCCCCGGTTGCAGCCACGGAGTGGTACACCGCATAATAGCCGAACTCCTCGACGAGATGGGAGTGGCAGACAAAGCGATAGGCATAGCCCCGGTAGGCTGCGCAGTGTTCGCCTACAACTACATCGACGTTGACTGGGTGGAAGCGGCACACGGACGCGCGCCCGCGCTCGCCACTGCAGCAAGCAGGCTCAATCCCGACAAGCTCGTATTCACCTATCAGGGCGACGGCGACCTTGCCGCAATCGGTACTGCCGAAACAATCCACGCCGCCAACCGTGGCGAAAACATCGCCATAATATTTATCAACAACGCCATATACGGCATGACCGGCGGACAGATGGCTCCCACCACCCTGCTTGGCATGAAGACCGCCACAACGCCCTACGGCCGCACAGCCGAACTGAACGGCTACCCGCTGGCTATCACCAACCTGCTGGCGCAGCTCGACGGCACCTGTTATGTGACCCGTCAGGCCGTGCACACACCCGCCTCCGTCCGCAAGACCAAAGCGGCCATCAAGAAAGCCTTTGAAAACGCCATGGCAAAGAAAGGCACTTCGGTAGTGGAAGTAGTGGGCACATGCAGCTCAGGCTGGAAAATGACACCGGCGCAGAGCAACGACTGGATGGCAGAGCATATGTTTGAAAAATACCCTCTGGGCGACCTTAAAAACGAAGACTAATGAAAGAAGAAATAGTAATCGCAGGCTTCGGCGGCCAGGGAGTACTCTCTATGGGCAAGATACTGGCCTACGCCGGTCTTATGGACAACCTCGAAGTCACATGGATGCCCTCCTACGGGCCTGAACAGCGCGGTGGCACAGCCAACGTCACGGTAATCCTCAGCGACGCCCCCATCAGCTCGCCCGTGCTTGACACTTTCGACACCGTGGTGGCCCTCAACCAGCAAAGCCTCGACAAGTTCGAGAGCAAGGTGAAAAAAGGAGGACTGCTCATATACGACCCCTCCGGCATTCACCGCCTGCCTCAGCGAACCGACATCAAAGTAGTTTCTGTCGACGCCATCACAGCATCTGTAGAGCTTAAAAACTCCAAGACCTACAATATGATTCTCCTCGGAGCGCTCCTGAAGCTGCGTCCGATGGTCGAAATCGACGCCGTGCTGCGCGGTCTGAAGAAAACGCTGCCCGAACGCCACCATCACCTGCTCCCGCTCAACGAGCAGGCTCTGCGCAAAGGCATGGAACTCGTGTAAAAACCATCTACGACAATAAAAAAAGCGGCATCAGCCGCTTTTTTTATTGCTTGTAAGTCGGTTCAGTCTGCCGCATGGTACTCTATAAGACCCGGCATCGAATAGCGGATTATCTTGGCTATCTCGATTCCGAAATCTGACGCAGCCTTAAGCAAAAGGTCCTTGTACAGAACGCAGGTAGAGCCTACGCAGCACAGGCGATGCTCCTTGTAGGGGTACGCCTGCATATTTCGCGTAAAAAAGCTCATAAAGGCATTATACACAAGCTCGTATACATATGGCTCATCAAGGTGCTCGGCAAGAAACAGCGAATAGCGCGAAAGGGTTCGGCTCGGTAGCGGATTGGTATACACCTCGTCCATAAGAATGTTGGGCGTCACCATATACTTCTCATAGAAAGCCCGGATAAGCTCCTGCGGCGCGATTCCCTTGAGCATGTCGGCAATAAAGGTCTTGCCCATATATGCTCCCGAACCTTCGTCGCCGAGAATGAAGCCGAGCGGAGCCACGGTCTTCACAATCTCCGAACCGTTGTAGAGGCACGAGTTCGAGCCCGTGCCGAGTATGCAGGCAAGACCTGCCTCGCGGACAAGTAGTCCGCGGGCAGCGCCGAGGAGGTCGCTTTCCACAGTGACAGGCGTCTTGAACTGCGCCACAAGCGACGACTCCATTATCTTCGTTTTTTCCTTCGACGAGCAGCCTGCGCCATAGAAATACACGTGGTCCCAGCGACGGCGGAAAAACGCCTCGGGTAGCTCCAGACGGATGGCATGGGATATTTCGCGACGCGTCTGGAAGAACGGATTAAGACCCGTGGTGAAGGCATGCTCCACTATCTCGGTTCCGTCCAAGAGCGCCCATTCCGTACGCGTGCTGCTGCTTTCGGCTATGATTTTCATTTGGCAGAGTCTATTTGACGAAGTAATTCTTCAACGGCGGTACGAAGCTGGGCATCATCTCCGGCCACGATTCCCTCGGGAGTGTTCGCCACCTTGATGTCCGGCTCGAGCTGCTGGTTCTCAAGCACCGAACCGTCGGCAAGGCGGTAGCCTACCACAGGGATACCGAACACAAGGGTCGGATCCTGCATACGCACCCAGTTGACCGATGTCATAGTGCCCGGAACAGGCATTCCGACTGTCTTGCCGAGGCCGCGGTGGCTGTAAACCCACGGTGTTCCGTGAGCATTCGAGTAGCACGGCTCGGCCATAAGCATTATCGACGGTTTGTTCCAACGGCGCGAAGGCATGTCGCAGGTAGCCTCGCCGCGTATTTCCTGTGTAAAATATTTCTTGCCGCTGAGCAGCACCTCTATGTCCTCGTGGAGGCGTCCGCCACCGTTCCAGCGTATGTCTATCACCACACCCTCGCGGTCGTTGTACTTACCGAGGAGATCGGAGTATACCTTGCGGAACGAGTCATCGTCCATCGACGATATATGGACGTAGCCCAATCGTCCGCCCGACAGCCTCTCGACATCGGCGGCACGCTGCTTCACCCAGCGGTCATACAGCAAGTCGCTCTGACGTCCCGAAGATACGGGACGTACCACGATGTCGCGGCGAGTACCGTCGGGGGCAAGCAGCGACACGAGCGTGCGGCGACCTGAAGCATCAGCAAGCAGACGGTCGACAGGCATCTCGGCTGTCACCTCCTTGCCGTTGATTTTCTCTACCACGGTACCGGGCACAACTTCCGGCGAAAGATTATAGAGCGGGCCTTTTTCGAGCACTTCTTCTATGCGGGCGCCCTTGCCTGCATATCCGAGGTCATAAAGCACGCCGAGCGAAGCGGTGCGTTCGCTGAACGCCGCCGAGGGAGCGCCCTGATAGCGGCCGCCGGTATGACTTACATTCAGTTCGCCGAGAAGCTCGCTGAGCAGCTGGGCAAAATCGTAGTTATTGTTGATATGCGGAAGGAACTTGCGATAGTCACGACAGAGGCCCGCCCAGTCCGTGCCGTGCATATCGGCGGTATAGAAGCGCTCGCGTTCCTCGCGCTCCACATAGTCAAGCATGAAGCGACGCTCTGCCGCAGGATCGAGAACCATCTCGGCATTGTACGAAATAGGCTTGATGGTGCTTCCGAATTTATTAAGGCTCCCGCCGAAAAGGAATATGTTTTTTCCATCGGCCGACATATCGAAGTATGCCGAACTTTCGGGGTGACGCTTCTTCATCGACAAATCACCGCTTTCAAGGTCAAGATCCCATATGAAGGTGCCCTTGTCGGCAGATGAGATAAAGTAGAGATGCTTGCCTTCGGTGTCAACAATTGCATCGCGGAGGTCGGTCGACATAGGCGTCACACGCACCTGTCGGTCGCTAAGCCCGTCATATTCCACATTTATTATCGAATCGTTCTTCTCCTTGCTGTCTTTCTTAGCTGCCTTGGCAAGCTCCCGCTCCTCTTTGGTAAGCTTGAAGTTATCGTATGCGTCGCGGTTCATAAACACGAAGAAAACGTCCATCTGCGACCCCCACGAAGCGTGGTTGCGCATACCGAGGCGCTCCGAGGCAAAAGCGAGCGCGTTGCCGCCAAGAATCCACTTAGGCTCTGCGTCGAAGTATCCGCTGTTGGTTATGTTGGTAAGTTTGCCGTCGGCCACATTGATTATTGCCACGTCGGAGTAAGGATCGTGCTTGCGGTCGATTATCTCGAGGGCTATCCATCGCGAATCGGGCGACCACGTGAAGTAAAAGCGTCCGTTGCGCTGACGGTGCGTCGAGCCGTCTGTAAGCTCTGTCACCTTCTTGCTCTTCATATCCATCACGGCAAGCTTGTTGCGGTCAAGTATAAAGGCCAGTTTCTTGCCGTCGGGCGACAGTTTGGGCACGGTTCGCTCGTGCTTGTCGGCTTTGAACACCGGCTCCTCGCTGATGATGGTGGCATGGGCGAGGTCGGGCTCGTCGGTCGGACGGCCGAGTGTGGCGCGATATATATTTGCGCGGCCGTCGCGCTCCGATGTGTAGTACAAGGTGCTGTCGTTGCCCCAGCTGAGGTCGCTTTCGGCCTCGGGTGTGGCAGATATCTGCTTGGTGGTGCTGTAATCGACAGGCGTCACAAACACATCGCCACGGTAAAGGAATGCAACGAGCTTGCCGTTGGGCGAGGCGGCTGCCCCGCCGGCGCCTCTCGAGCCGCCAATCTTTCGCAACTCGTCGGGAAAATCCGCCTTTATGTCCACTGCCACCTTCGCAGGCTTCGATGCCCCGGAGGCAAGTGTGTACAGCTCGCCGTCGTAGGTAAACGCCAGCGTTCCGTTTGCGGCTCGCGAAAGGAAACGCACCGGGTGGCGCTTGAAGTCCGTCACAGGCACGGCCTTGCCATAATCGCCTGCAACGGCGCGGTACACATTAAGGCTCTTCTGGGGCGCACGCTCACTGAGGAAATAGAGGGCATCGCCTGCATCGACAGGACACAAATCCTCACCGGGAAGGTCAACGAGTTTTTCATGTCGGCCTGTGGCAGGGGTATAGCGCCATATATCGCGAGTAACCGACGATGTATGGTGCTTGCGCCACTGGTCCTCGAAGCCTTTCACGTCCTCGTACACAAAGCTCTTGCCGTCGGGCGCCCACGAAATGTAGCGCGCCGGCGTTGCCAGAAGCTGGCGGGAGGCGCCTCCGCCCACAGGCACGGAATAGACCTGCGTCATTCTCCCAGTGGGGAACATGGCGCTCGCAGCCGGAGCTTGGATTGCGGCAGAATAAAGCACCTCCTTGCCGTCGGGAGTGAAAGCCTCGGGTATTTCCGATGCGGAATTATACGTAAGGCGCTTCCATTCCCTTGACGAGCCGTCGGCAGCTATCACAAATATATCGGCATTGCCATAGCGGTCGGAAGAAAAAGCGATAGAACGGCTATCCGGGCTCCATATCGGAGTGGTTTCGTAAGAAGGCTGCGAAGTAAGCCTCAGAGCCTCTCCGCCGCCGGTCGGAACCGTGAATATGTCGCCTTTGTATGTAAATGCAATCCGACTTCCGTCGGGCGATATTTTCGCATTTCTAAGCCACAAAGGGCTTTCGGCTGCACCGGCAGATATGGCGCCGGCGGCAAAAACGCAGAGTAAGATATGTTTCATCCTTTGCAAGAGTGTTTTATAGAGGTTTTTGCAAAGATACGGATAAGTCGAGCGCAAAACAAATTTATTTGATTTTGCCGAGCGAGAGTATCTAAGGCGGTTAGCCAAAGATACGAATAAGTTGGGAGCAAAAGCAAATATTCTTTGCTTTTGACGAATGAAACACCCTCTAAATAAAAAAAGCGCCCGGAATAATCTACCGGACGTACTGAATTGTTGATAACGTGAATAATTTTAATGCAATGGCATCTATCGGAAAGCCTTACTTTGACATATCAGCCGAATAGATAGCAGCGCTTGCTGTGCAATACCATACTATTGCTTTCTTGAATAGTTTAAGCATAGTCTTTAGTGCTTAGTTTAACAATCTTTTTTACCTATGTGCATTTAAAACGCCGCAAAGGTACAAAAAGATTTCAAAACTATGCCAAAAAACATACTTTTAAAACACATGTCATCATCACTAAAACTTCTCCGCCCTATGTAGCAGCACATTAAAGAAAGAACGAAGGAGCTGCAAAAACTGCAACTCCTTCGTTTTTTCTTGCTGTGCTAAGAATTTAAGCGTTCTTCACCTTTTCAACAACAGCGGCGAAAGCCTGCGGGTTGTTGAGGGCGAGGTCGGCGAGGACCTTGCGGTTCATTTCGATACCGCTCTTGTGGATAAGACCCATGAGCTTGGAGTAGCTGAGGTCGTGCATACGCGCAGCAGCGTTGATACGCTGTATCCAGAGAGCGCGGAAGTTGCGCTTTTTGTCCTTGCGGTCGCGGTAAGCGTAGGTAAGACCTTTTTCCCAGGTGTTTTTAGCAACGGTCCATACATTACGGCGGCAACCGAAGTATCCACGGGTAAGTTTGAGGATTTTCTTGCGGCGTGCGCGCGAAGCAACGTGGTTGACTGATCTTGGCATTGTTTCAGATGATTTTTGAACGTCAGCGTCCGCTGTCTTGGCGGTGCTTAAGGCTGAACATTCGGTTAATAATGAATTATAAAATCACGAATTAAGCTTGGTGGTCAAGAGAAAGGCGGCTTATTTGAGGCCGAGGAGCGCCTTGACATTGGAAGCGTCCACACGTGCTACCAGACCGGAGTGGGTAAGGTTGCGTTTCTGCTTCTTGGTTTTCTTTGTCAAGATGTGGCTCTTGAATGCGTGTTTTCTCTTGATTTTTCCTGACCCGGTAAGGGCGAACCTCTTTTTGGCACCGGAATTAGTCTTAATCTTCGGCATTTGTCTGTTTGTTAATGATGTTAATTCGAGTTGTATAATTACGCGCCAACCCGTGGCGCCTTATGCTATTTCTTCTTGGGCGAAATCATTATAATCATTCGCTTGCCTTCAAGCAGCGGCATCTGCTCTACCTTGCCGTACTCTTCGAGGTCGTTGGCAAAACGCAGCAACAGCACCTCGCCTTGCTCTTTGAAAAGAATCGAGCGGCCTTTGAAGAACACATATGCCTTCACTTTAGCGCCTTCCTGAAGGAAGCCTACAGCGTGCTTGAGTTTGAAGTTGTAGTCGTGGTCGTCGGTCTGGGGGCCGAAACGAATCTCCTTGACCACTATCTTCGTCGATTTGGCCTTTATCTCTTTGGCTTTCTTCTTCTGCTGATAGAGATATTTCTGATAGTCGAGAATCTTGCACACCGGCGGCTCCGCGTTGGGAGATATTTCCACCAGGTCGAGTTCAAGCTCGTCGGCTATCTTGCGAGCCTCGTGAATGGAGTAGATGCCGGGGGTTACGTTGTCGCCGACCAAGCGCACTTCGCGGGCACGGATATGCTCGTTGATGTTGTTCGGCGCCTGTTTAACCTGGCGAGGGTCGCGGCGTTGTCCGCGGGGTCCACCGGAGTTGGCCGGACGCGGCCCACCGGGGTTGAAAGGTGGTTTTTTCTCCATTCAGGGGATTATTGGTTAATCATTTGGTTGACTTCCTGAGTCAAAAGTTCTGCAAAGGTAGCAATTTTCATCGAACCAAGGTCGCCTTCGCCCGATTTTCTTACAGAAACCTCGCCATTTTCGGCTTCTTTCTCGCCAACAATGAGCATATAGGGTATTCGCTTGAGCTGATTGTCGCGGATTTTGCGGCCGAGAGTTTCGTTTCTGTCGTCTATCTCGATGCGTATGTCGGCATCTTCAAGGCGTACGGCTACCTCGCGGGCATAGTCAAGATACTTGTCGCTCACAGGTATCAGCACTGCCTGCTCGGGCGCGAGCCACAGCGGGAAACGGCCTGCTGTATGCTCCAGCAGCACTGCCACAAAACGCTCCATCGAGCCGAACGGCGCACGGTGAATCATCACAGGACGGTGCTTGGCATTGTCGCTGCCTGTGTATTCGAGCTCGAAGCGTTCAGGTAGGTTGTAGTCTACCTGAATCGTGCCGAGCTGCCAGCGGCGGCCTATTGCGTCGCGAACCATGAAGTCGAGCTTCGGGCCGTAGAACGCCGCCTCGCCGAGTTCGGTGCGGGCATTGAGTCCTTTTTCAGCACACGCCTCGATGATTGCGTTTTCGGCAAGGTGCCAATTTTCGTCGCTACCTATGTACTTTTCAGGATGCGAGGGGTCGCGCAGCGAAATCTGAGCCTCGTAGTTTTCAAACTTGAGCGCCTTAAATATATATAGGATTATATCCATTACTTTAAGGAACTCGTCTTTGATCTGTTCGGGCGTGCAGAAGATGTGGGCGTCGTCCTGCGTGAATCCGCGCACTCGGGTGAGGCCGTGGAGTTCGCCGCTCTGCTCGTAGCGGTACACTGTGCCAAATTCGGCAAGGCGCAGCGGCAGGTCGCGGTACGAACGCGGCAACGCGCGGAATATCTCGCAGTGGTGAGGACAGTTCATCGGTTTGAGCAGGTATTCCTCGCCTTCCTCGGGGGTGTGGATAGGCTGGAACGAGTCCTTGCCATACTTGGCATAGTGGCCGGAGGTGACGTAGAGCTGCTTGTTGCCTATGTGAGGGGTGATTACCTGCTTGTAGCCGTAGCGGCGCTGTATTTTACGGAGGAACTGCTCCAGGCGGTCACGAAGAGCGGCGCCCTTGGGCAGCCAGAGCGGAAGACCGGCGCCCACGCGCTGCGAGAACGCGAAAAGCTCCATCTCCTTGCCAAGCTTGCGGTGGTCGCGCTTCTTGGCCTCTTCGAGCAGCGCGAGGTATTCGTCGAGCATCGACTTTTTCGGGAAAGTGATGCCATACACGCGCACAAGCTGGTTGCGCTTCTCGTCGCCGCGCCAGTATGCGCCTGCAAGCGATGTTATCTTAACGGCCTTTATCGGAGCCGTGGTCGGGATATGCGGCCCACGGCAAAGGTCGGTAAACGCTCCCTGGGTATAGGTGGTGATGCTGCCGTCTTCAAGTTCGGATATAAGTTCGCACTTATATTCTTCGCCACGGTCGCCGAAAAGGGCGAGCGCGTCGGCCTTGGATATGTCGGCACGGACAATCTGCTCGTCACGGCGGGCGAGCTCGGTCATCTTGGCCTCGATCTTTGCGAAATCGTCTGATGTGATTTTATTCTCGCCAGGATCGATGTCGTAGTAAAAGCCATTTTCGATTGCCGGGCCGATGCCGAACTTCACTCCCGGATAAAGTTCCTGAAGAGCTTCGGCGAGCAGGTGCGCGGAGCTGTGCCAGAAAGCGTGCTTTCCCTCGGGGTCATCCCATTTGAAGAGTTTTAGCGACGCATCTGAATCCATCGGACGCGAGAGGTCCCATTCCTTGCCGTCGACACTGGCCGCAAGTACCTCGCGGGCAAGACGGGGCGATATGGACTCTGCTACCTGAAGCGGGGTTACACCTGCTTCGAACTCCTTTACGCTATTGTCGGGAAACGTTATCTTAATCATTATTTAAAAACATTATCAATCAGTCATTTACCCCATTCAGAGCAAATAACCTCAAAATCAAGCGCAAAGATACGAAATAATCCACAATATATAAAAAACTTCGGCCGTCTTTTTTCAGACTATTTCAAATAAGCTACGAATCAGCGCCAAACGCGATTTTTCAGGCAAGCGCCACCACTATCGGCACAGCAAGCAATATAGGCACGATCACGCCGGGCAAAAACACAGATAAAAGAGCAGCCAGCCAGACCATCAAAATGGCTGCCGGGAGGAAAAAAGATAACTCAGGTTCGGTTTGCGACATTTGCGTGGTCTTAATCATACTTATCCGGAATTTTGACCTCGCAAAATTAAAGCTTATATTTTGGTTTACCCCCCCCGTGTTAAAATTGGTTAAACGCGGCAATCCCGACCACAAAAAGCCGGGATTGCAGCACATTGTGTAGCAGAAAGCGGTCATTTAGCAGCGTTGATAACGTCCTGCATAGTCATCGTGCCTGTCATCATTATCACTACGAGCGATGTTTCTTCGTCAACAAACACCACAAACTCGTTTCTGCCGCCTCCGAGTTTTTTCATAAGAATGGAAACATTAGAGCCGTCATTCTTCACGCTCATCAGCTTCTCATAGCCCTTTCCCGAACTGAAAGCGCCGCACTTGCCTTTCAGTTTGGCGAGGCCGCTTCCTTCCGCGCTGACTATCTCCAGCCCGTCGAGCTTTGACGCTATGCCGCCTATATCGAAGTCCCCTCCGGTGATATTGGAAGCGCCCGCCAGTTCGAGCATCGCCTTGGATATGTACACAGTCGACACTCCTGGCATATCCTCGCATCCCTTGAAAAACGCGCTCTGGGCATTCAGCCCCATGGCCGCAACGACAGCCAATATCATTATAAGTATCTTTTTCATTTCTATATGTTTTTTATTGATTCAATGGTTTCACTGGTAGTTTCGACCGTCACGCGGCTGCTTTCGCCAATAGCTTTGCAGCCCTTGTCGACGGTTCCGACAAGTATGTTGAGAGCCATCTCCGTCTGCTGCCGCACTTCTTCGGGACTCATCGTGCCGGGCTGCTGCCAGCGCGGCGACAAGGCAGGTATGGCAATAGCCAACATCACGGCAATCGCAGCTGCCACGGCAGAGAAACGCTTAGCGAAAGCCCGACGGCGCATTTTGCGGTCTATGCGCCTCACCACGGCTTCTTTGAGCCACGAGGGGGCCTCAGCCTGCGCCGACACGTCGAACACCCGGCGATCCGCCTCTAACTCGGCAGGCACATCGGCCGCCTCAAAGAAACGGCGCAGAACACGCTCCTCGTCGATGGTGCTTTCTCCTGCATAATACTTGGCCAGAAGCTTCTTAACGGTATTGACATCTGTATTCATATCTTTGCAAAATATTTTTTGACAGCTCCACGCGCACGGCACAGCAACACCCGCACATTTGCCGACGAAAAACCCGTGGCGCTTTCTATTTCCTCCATAGTGCAGCCTTCAAACTCGCGCATGGCAAACACAATTCTTTGCCCGTCGGGCAGGCTTGCCAATAACTTTTTCACACCTTCAAGCTGCTCACGCCGCTCATAATCGCGCTCTATGTCGGCGTCCGAAGCAAGAGCCACCATCTCGTCGGCGCCTATGGCCGGACGACGGCGATTCACGATATCGATAGCCGCATTGCGCGCAGCTCCGCAGGCATAAGCCGCCACATTGGCCACGCCGCCGAGAGAGCCGCGCCTCTCCCATAGCTTCATGCACGCGTCCTGCACGGCATCGGCAGCATCGGCCTCGCTACCGGTGATAGCGACAGCCACGCCGTACATACGGTCGATGCAGGAACAGACAGTCTGTTTGAATGCGGCAGCGTCCATAGTCGCGGCAATCAGTCATTTTTATTGACCATCTCACGAATATCATCAGCGGTGAACTTGCCTGAAATCTCGACAAGGGTACACTGCGACGAATCCGTAGCCAGAATATAGATATTGCGGTATTTATCGCCGTCCTTTCGGGTCAATATGGTCACTTTGTCGCCTCCGTCATTCACCCGAAGCATCTCGTCGAGCGAGGACGCCGCTTTGGAAAAACGGTTGTCGAAACGTGCCTTGTCAGCCTTGGAGGCATCAGACATAGAGAGTACCTTCACACCCTCGACCTTGCCTGCCAAAGGCTCCGCGCCGATGTCGGCGCTCAGGCCGCCAAGCTTGACAAGCCATTTGGGCACCTTCACATATTCCACATTCGGACGGTTTTTGAACTCGTTGAACACGGCATCGAGCTCGCCGGCCCGCACTGCCGGGGCAGAAATCACAGCCGCAAGGGCCATAGCAACAAAAATTCTTTTCATAATCAATGTTTTTAGGTTGTTATGCCTTATAGACTGCCCCAACCTCAGCGATGTTACAAAAGTAACAATATTTTTTCATCAGCCTTAGAGAGTGTTTGAATTTAAATAGATTTTAATGTTCGACATGATTAAGCAACA
>ERZ777011.1969-NODE-1969-length-18533-cov-8.431540_pt1 | contig 18533 bp, 19 predicted proteins | sample MGYA00374964_ERZ777011 | MGnify/ENA primary metagenome ERZ777011 (study PRJEB29310, sample SAMD00008975) | mouse gut metagenome | study: EMG produced TPA metagenomics assembly of the Metagenome analysis of fecal microbiota from mouse which was promoted...
GCGTAAATGTCTGTGACTTTGCATGTTATTACCATTAAGTGTCAAACTCGGAAAGATACATTTTTTTTGGCGCACGTCAAAATGATATAGTAATTTTTTGGGCTTTAAACGGCAAATTCGCACTGAAAAGTGCGAATTTGCATTTTTTTAAAGGCCGAATTCTTGTCGCAGGTCGTCGACACGGTCGAGTTTCTCCCAGGTGAACAGTTCTACTTCGCGAGTGAACGGATGTGAGGTGTGGGCGTCGAAGGTCTTTACGACGGTGCGGTTGGTGCGTCCCACATGTCCATAGCTGGCGGTTTCGCGGTAGATGGGATTGCGCAGTTTCAGGCGGGATTCTATGCCGTAGGGGGTGAGGTCGAACATGCGCTGCACGATTTCGGAAATCTCAACGTCGGATTTGTCGACCTTGGCAGTGCCGAATGTGTTGATGTTCAGGCTTACCGGCTGTGCCACGCCTATGGCGTAGGCTACCTGCACAAGTGCGCGGCGAGCTATGCCTGCGGCAACGATGTTCTTGGCTATGTGACGTGCGGCGTATGCTGCCGAGCGGTCGACTTTGCTGGGGTCTTTGCCGGAGAAGGCGCCGCCGCCGTGTGCGCCGTGTCCGCCGTAGGTGTCGACGATAATCTTGCGGCCTGTCAGACCGGTGTCGCCGTGGGGGCCGCCTATCACGAATTTGCCGGTGGGGTTTACGTGGAGTGTGAATTCGCCGTCAAGCAGGTGGCGCAGGTGTTCGGGCAGCTGTTGGCGCACACGCGGAATGAGTATTGTGCGTACGTCGCGGTCTATGATTTCAACCATTTTGAGGTCGGCTTCTTCCTGGCTCAGACCGCTGTTGGCCGGCGAGATGAAGTCGTCGTGCTGTGTGCTTACCACTATTGTGTCGATGCGCACGGGCTGTCCGCCTTCATGGTCGTATTCAACAGTTACCTGGCTTTTCGAGTCGGGGCGCAGGTAGGTCATGTCTACGCCTTCGCGGCGTATAGCCGCCAGTTCTTTTACCAGTGCGTGGCTTAGTGCCAGGCTCAGAGGTATGTACAGCGGGGTTTCGTCGGTGGCATAGCCGAACATCATGCCCTGGTCGCCGGCTCCCTGCAGGTGGTTTTCCTGGCGTTCCACGCCGCGGTTGATGTCGGCGCTCTGCTCGTGTATGGCCGATAATATGCCGCACGAGTTGCCGTCGAAGCGCAGGTCGCTGTTGTCGTATCCTATTTCGTTGATTACTCGGCGAGTTACTTCCTGGAGGTCGACGTAAGCTTCCGATTTTACTTCGCCGGCGAGTACTACCTGGCCGGTGGTTACAAGGGTTTCGCAGGCGACTTTCGACTGGGGGTCGCGGGCGAGGAATTCATCAAGGATGGCGTCGGAGAGCTGGTCGGCCACTTTGTCGGGGTGGCCTTCGGAAACGGATTCCGATGTGAAGAGATATTTCATATTTAATACGGTATAAACAAAAAAAATCATGGTGGCGACAAAGCTGTCGCAGCCATGAATTACCCTAAAAACCGCAATAATAGGCGCACGCCCTCAGAGGGGCTACGCAGCGATTTTAGCATTTTTTCAAGTGGTTGCAAGCAGCCAAATCTGTCCACTGGCGGAGTTTCCGCCTTTTTCGGCTGCAAAGTTACAAATTATTTTTTGAAATTGCAAATATTTGATCGTGGCACTTGCGCCTGTGTCAGCCTGTGTCAGTTCTATTGCATTTTTGCCGCCCCGAGGGCAAGAATGCTTACCGCCGCCGGGCGCCCTGTGGCGAGTGCTTTGAGTGCTGCGCGCATGGTGGCTCCGGTGGTGATGATGTCGTCGACCAGAAGCACACGGCGCCCTTCGATGGCGCGGGGCTGCGCCAGCTCGATGCTGTCTTGCAGGTTCTGTGAGCGTTCGGTGGCGTTGAGGCGTGTCTGGCTGCGGTGAGTGCGTGTGGCTCTGAGGCAGTTGGCCACAGGCAGTCCGCTGGCCCGGCTTATGCCTTCGGCGAGCCACTCGGTCTGGTTGTAGCCCCGGACGGCGCGTTTGCGCCAGTGTATGGGTGTGGGTACAACTACGTCGGCAAACGATGCGGGGTCGCAGCCGTCGGCCTGCAGCTCGGTTGCGTAGAAGGCGGCGGCGCTGCGTATCAGTTTGGGGCGATCGTGGTATTTGGCGTCGATTATCACGGCGGTTTCGGCACTGCCGCGATAGTACCAGAACCATGCCATGGCTTTGTGCAGTGGCACGTGGTTGCCCAGGCGTTGGTGGATGATATTGAAATCGTTGCGATGCAGCCCGGTGCGCGGCAGGCGTGTCATGCAGCTGATACACATGCCATCTTCGCCCTCAACCAGTGTACTGCCGCACACGGCGCAGCAGCGGGGCCACACGGCGTCGGTGAGGGAATTGAATATTTTACGTACTATGCGGCACGCTGTTTGCATTAAAAGTAGTATATTTGTAATATTATGATTCTTGCAGGCTTTTTCCAGACCGTGGAGTTTTTTGTAATCGCAGCCCTTTCGGCAGCTGCGATAGTGGCTTATATGTGTATGCCCAAGTCGCGTGGCGAGGCTGTGGTCCATACTGTGGCAGGCGAGTTGTCGGCCGGTGATGGAGGCGACGGCGAGGAGCCCGAACTTCTGGTGGAGGTGCGCGACGACGGCGCCGTGGTGCTTACACGCAGCGGTATCGAGGGTATCACGGCAAGCGGAGCGGTGAGTGTGGCCGCCACGGTGTGCGGTTTCGACATGAATGTCGAGGAGCGCCGTATGCGTGGATTTTCGAACGATGCCCGGATTGACAAAGCCCGCTTTGTGCTTGACTTCATGGCCCCCGAGTGGTACCATGTGCGTTATGCCAACAGCGATACCGGCGAATTCTGCTCGTTCAGGCTGCATGTAAAGCCCGGCATAAAGATGCGCCGCAGGCTCAAGCGCTGAACACGCGCAGGAACCATGTGGCAATCTGCACGTATATAATCAGGCCCACGATGTCGTTGCTTATCTGTATGAAAGGACCGGTGGCCAATGCCGGATTGATTTTCAGTTTTTCAAGGGTCAGCGGCACCACTGTGCCGAGTATTGTGGCGAACATCACTACCACGAACAGCGAGCAGGTCACAGACAGTGTCACTGCCAGTTCTCCGGGCAGCATCAGCAGGTTGTATATCAATATCACTCCCGATATTACCGATGCGTTCAGCAGTCCTACAAGAGCTTCTTTGCCAAGCTGATGGGTAAATTCGCGTACATTCAGCGAACCGTTTGCCAGGCCTTGCACCACTATGGCCGATGCCTGTACGCCCACGTTGCCGCCTGTGCCGCCTATGATGGGGATGAACAGTGCCAGTGCGGTCACTGCCTGAATCTGGTCTTCGAAGGTGGACAGAATTATCGAGGCGAGTATGCCCGATGCAATTCCGATGAGTAGCCAGGGTATGCGCGCTTTGGTCTGAGCCAGAATTGAGTCGTCTGCATCGACGTCGCTCGACAGACCGCTTGCCAGCTGATAGTCGCGTTCCGAAGCTTCGCGCACCTGATCCATGACGTCGTCGACGGTGATGCGTCCGAGCAGACGTCCTATGGAGTCGACCACGGGCATGGCCACAAGGTCGTATTTTTCGAAGTCGAGTGCCACTTCGTCGATAGGGGTGTCAACCTTTACGCTTGCGGGGTCCTCTTCCATGACGTGTTTGATTTTCGACACCGAGGGGTGTGTAATCATCTTTTTCAGCGGGAACACGCCTTTGAGCTTGTAGTCGTTATCGACCACATACACGTAGTAAATCTCGTCCATTTCCTCGGCTTGCTGGCGCATCTCCTTGATACACTGCGGCATGGACCAGTTTTCGTTCACCACAATCATTTCGGTGCCCATAAGGCCGCCGGCGGTATCCTCGTCGTACTTAAGCAGGTCGATGATGTCGCCTGCCTGCTCCACGTCGTCGATGTGCGAGAGAATCTCGTCGCGGTCTTCTTCGTCGAACTGCTGTATGAGGTCGACGGCGTCGTCGGTGTCGAGGTGGTCAATCTGTTTGGCGATTTCCTCGGCTGGCATGGCGCTGAGGAGCTTCAGGCGGTCGTCCTCGTCGAGTTCCATCAGCACATCGGCAGCTGTGTCTTCGTCGAGTAGGTTGAACAGGAATTCGGCTTCCTGGAGATCAAGGCCCTGATAAAGCTCGGCAATGTCGGCAGGGTGCATGTCGGCGAGTTCTGCGGCAGCGGCTTGTGAGTCGTTGCGCTCGATAATCTCTTTTATACGGTCGATGTATTCGGGCGTGATCTCTTTCATTGCTTGTAGTGATTGGTTGGTGAGCGGTGGCTTGTCAGAGAGCGGCCACCATATTTGTCAGCTCTATGAACTGCTGTACCGACAGCTGTTCGGGTCGCATGGCGGGCAGAGGCGAGTCGGTGGGCAGTTGTTTGCCAGGCGGCATGAGGCCTTTGAGCGAGTTGCGTATTGTCTTGCGCCGCTGACCGAATGTGGTCTTTACCACGGTCTTGAACAGTGCAGGGTCGCAGCCGAGGTCGGTAACGGAGTTGCGCTTCATGCGTATTACTCCCGATTTGACTTTCGGCGGCGGGTTGAACACATGCTCGCTTACAGTGAACAGGTATTCGACATGGTACCACGCTTGAAGTAATACGCTGAGGATGCCGCGGGTTTTGGTTCCGGGCGGGGCGGCCAGCCGTTCGGCAACTTCGCGCTGAAGCATGCCCGAGCATAGGGGTATGCTGTCTTTATAGTCGAGAATCCTGAAGAATATCTGGCTTGAGATATTGTAGGGGTAATTGCCTATAACACAGAAGGGAGCGCCGCTAAATAGTTGCGAGAGGTCGAGCTTGAGGAAGTCGCCTTCCACAATGTGCCCTTGGGCGAGTGCCGGAAAGTTGGCTTTGAGGTATGCCACGCTTTCGTCGTCGATTTCCACAACGGTCACATTGTCGGGGTGAGCTTCAAGCAGGAACTGTGTCAGCACTCCCATGCCCGGGCCTATTTCGAGTATGGGCAAACCGGTGTCAGCCAGCGTATCGGCGATACGGCGTGCCACCGAAAGGTCGGTCAGGAAGTGTTGGCCCAGGGCTTTTTTAGGTTTTACAGCAGGCATCAGTTTTTGTCGCGCATGAATATCTGTACAGGCGAGCCGCAGAAATCCCAGTTCTCGCGTATTTTGTTCTCGAGGTAACGGCGGTATGGCTCCTTTACCCACTGCGGCAGGTTGCAGAAGAAAATAAAGGTAGGCACCGGCGCGCCTTTAAGCATGGTGACGTATTTGATTTTCACAAACTTGCCTTTGTTGCTTGGCGGCGGATAAGCCTCGATTACCTCGCGCATTACATTGTTGAGCTGCGAGGTCGGAACCGTGCGGCGGCGGTTTTCATATACCTGCACGGCGGTTTCTATCACCTTGTATATGCGCTGTTTGGTAAGCGCGCTGGCGAATATTATAGGGAAGTCATCGAATGGCGCAAAACGCGAGCGTATGGCATTCTGCATGGTGTTGATAGCCGCCTGCGACTTGTCTTCGACCAAATCCCATTTATTCACCACCACCACCAGGCCTTTTTTGTTGCGCTGTATCAGCGAGAATATGGCTACGTCCTGAGCCTCGATGCCACGGGTGGCGTCGATCATAAGTATGCACACGTCGCTGGCTTCGATGGCGCGTATCGAGCGTATTACCGAGTAGTATTCGATATCCTCGTTTACTTTGTTTTTCTTGCGTATGCCGGCGGTGTCGACTATGTAGAAGTCGAAACCGAATTTGTCGTAGCGGGTGTAAATCGAGTCGCGCGTGGTGCCGGCGATGTCGGTGACAATGTGTCTGTCCTCGCCAATGAAAGCGTTGATGAGCGACGATTTGCCGGCGTTGGGACGGCCCACGATGGTGAACTTGGGTATGTCGTCGAGTTGCTCGGTTTCGTCGTCGGACTTCTCGGGCAGTTTCTTTACCACTTCGTCCAGCAGGTCGCCGGTGCCGTAGCCGTTGATTGCCGATACCGGGTATGGGTCGCCCAGGCCCAAAGCATAGAACTCGGGCACGTTGTAGACCCATTCGTTGGAGTCTACCTTGTTGGCTACCAGAATAACCGGTTTGCGCGATTTGCGCAGAATTTCGGCCACATGGTCGTCGAGGTCGGTGGTGCCGTTCATCGAGTCGACCACGAACAGTATTTCGTCAGCCTGTTCTATGGCCAGCTCAACCTGTTTGTTGATTTCCGATTCGAAAATGTCATCGGAGTTTACTACCCAACCGCCGGTGTCGACTATTGAGAATTCTTTGCCGTTCCAGTCTACCTTTCCGTACTGGCGGTCGCGCGTGGTGCCGGCCGTGGGGTCGACGATGGCGGTCCGCGTCTGGGTGAGGCGGTTGAACAGGGTGGACTTGCCCACGTTTGGGCGTCCGACGATTGCTACGAGTTGCGACATAAGCTTTTTGTTGAACGTGTAATAATGCGCAAAGTTACGAAATTTTTTTCATTCCACGTAACCGAACTGGCGGAGTTTGTTCTCGCGGTTTCGCCAGTTGGGCTCTACCTTTACGAACAGTTCGAGGAATACACGTTTGCCGAAGAAGGTTTCGATGTCTTTGCGGGCCTCGGTGCCTACGCGTTTGAGCATGCTGCCTCCTTTGCCTATGAGGATGCCTTTCTGCGAGTCGCGCTCCACGTAGATTACGGCCATGATGTGTATGGCGCCGTCTTTTTCGTCGAATTTTTCTACTATTACCTCGGTGGAGTATGGAACTTCCTTGTCGTAGTTGAGCAGGATTTTCTCGCGGATTATTTCGGTGACGAAGAATCGGGCGGGCTTGTCGGTGAGGGCGTCGGTGCCGAAGTACGGATGTCCCTGCGGCAACAGCTCCACAATACGGTTCATGAGGTTGGTGACGTTGAAATGCTCTTTCGCCGAAGTCGGGAACACCTCGGACTTTGGCAGCATTTCTTTCCAGCGTGCCACTATTGTTTCGAGCTCGCTGTTGTCTTTGAGAAGGTCGATTTTATTGATTACCAGCAGTACGGGCACTTTTTCTTTGGCGACCTTGCTGAGGAATTCCTCGTTTTTCGAGGGGTCTTCCACTACATCGGTGACGTATATCAGCACGTCGGCGTCTGTGAGTGCGCCCTCGCTGAAGTTGAGCATAGCCTCCTGCATCTTGTAATTGGGCTTTAGCACTCCGGGGGTGTCGGAGAAAACTATCTGATAGTCCGGCGCGTTTACGATGCCCATGATGCGGTGGCGTGTGGTCTGGGCCTTGCTGGTAATGATGCTTATGCGCTCGCCCACAAGGTCGTTCATCAGGGTTGATTTGCCTACGTTGGGGTTTCCTACTATGTTTACAAAGCCTGATTTGTAGCCATTGGGCAGTTTGTCTGTTTCCATATATGCGGTGTTTTATATTTCGTACTGTATATAACAAAAATAGCATCTGTGCAGATGCTATTTTTTGTTATTTTTTATGCTTCGGCCGCGCATTGGGCCGGCGCGGCTATGCTATTGGGGCTTTTAAATGTCCCAGACTACATACATGGCACCCCAGGTGAAACCTGCGCCAAAGGCGGTAAGGATGAGTTTGTCGCCTTTTTTGAGTTTGCCTTTGTATTCGTCGAGGCACAAAGGGATAGATGCAGCCGAGGTGTTGCCGTAGTGTTCGATATTTACCAGCACTTTGTCCATGGGGAATTTTGCGCGCTGAGCTACGGCCTCGATGATGCGGAGGTTGGCCTGGTGTGGAATGAGGTAGTTGACGTCGTCGGCGGTGAGGTTGTTACGGCTCATCACGTCGAGCGAGCTTGAGAGCATGTCAGTTACGGCATTCTTGTACACGTTTCGGCCGTCTTGGAATAGGAAGTGGTGTCCGGCATCCACGGTTTCGTGTGTTGCAGGTTCGGCCGAACCGCCGGCAAGCATCACCAGATGCTCAAGGCCGTTGCCGTCGGTATGGAATACACCGTCGATGATGCCAACACCCTGTTCTTCGGTGGGTTCTACCAGCATACAGCCCGATGCGTCACCGAAAAGAGGGCAAGTGGCGCGGTCTTTGTAGTTGACCATCGATGACATTTTTTCGGCAGCCACAACTACAATTTTCTTATACATGCCGGAGCGGATGTATGCGGCGGCATCATTCAGCGCAACGAGGAAGCCTGCGCATGCGGCTTGTATGTCGTAGGCGTAGCAGTTAGTGAGCTTGCACTGGTGGGCTATGATCGAGCCTGTCGATGGGAAACGGTAGTCGGGGTTTGATGTGGCGCAGATAAGCAGGTCGATGTCCTCGGGTTTGGTTCCGGTTGATTCCAGGAGCCGGCTGACGGCCCGGATTCCGAGGTAAGACGAACCGACCGGCTTGTGTAGTATGCGTCGTTCTTTGATACCTACGCGAGTAGTGATCCACTCATCGTTGGTGTCCACCATCTTCGAGAGCATTTCGTTGTCGAGAATGTCGTCGGGGGCATAGGAGGCGATGCCTGAGATACGAGCGTTAAGCATATTGAAAGTCGGTGTGATATTGTTATAGATACGAAAAAGCTCTCCTAAACACCATTGAACGGTGGCGCATAGGAGATTTTTTCGTTGTTAGTCATTGACGCCGCCAGGCGCGAATGTTATTAGATGGCGGCTTCTTTTACGATAGCCTGTTTGCCGCGGTAGTATCCGCATTCGCCACATACAGTGTGATAGATGTGCCATGCGCCGCAGTTGGGGCAGAGAGCCAGAGTGGGGGCTACTGCTTTGTCGTGGGTACGGCGTTTTGCGGTACGAGTCTTTGATTGTTTGCGTTTAGGATGTGCCATTGTTCTAAAATGTTATTTTATTTTGTTTTATTTGATATCGGAGCGTCAGGCGTCTGTTTGGCCCGACGGTGTTGTATTTTCAGTCTTCCGTAGTTTCAGCGGTGCCGAGGTTGCGGAGCGCGTCCCAGCGTGGGTCGGTGGCGGTGGAACCGCTTTCTTCGATGTCGTCAATCTCGTCGATGAGTTCGTTTTCGAGGTCAGCGTCTTCGCCTGTGGCGCGGGCACGGTGTTTTTTCAGCAGTGCGCTCATCTGGCGGTTGCATTTTCCCATGGGGTGTACGTGCTTTATCGGAATTGCCAGTGCCACGGTGTCGTAGAGCATGTATGCCACGTTGATGTATGCGTCGGACTGCGGAATTTCGAGCAGCTCGTCGGAGTCGTCGTTGTAGTCGTCGCCGTATTTCACCATTATGTGGTAGCTTGCATCAATAGGAAAGTCCATGGTGTCGAGGCAGCGGTCGCATAGAAGCACTACGTTGCCTGTAATCTTGAATGTCAGGTCATAAACGTCGCCGCGATAAACTGCAGTGAGCTTTACTTTGAGATCGGCGTCGTGTATGTCGGCACTTTCCATATTGGCAAAGAATTGCTTGTCGAGCACGTACTCAAATTCGTGAGTGCCCGGAGCCAAGGACTTAAGCTGTAATTTATATGCCGAAAACTTTCCCATTTGATTGTGGTTGAAAAAACTTTGCAAAGTTATATAACTTTCGGCAAACTACCAAGTTTTAGGGCCGGAAAATGCGCAAAAATGGCTGTACAGACTGTGTGAGGCCGTTTTGCGTGCTTATTTGGCTGGTGTGCTGACGGTGGCGGGTGATGCTTTTTTTGCGGGGGGGCTGTCGGATGGATTGGCGATTAATATAATTTAACTGCTTTTTGCCGCTGTCGGTGTGATTATCTTTGTGCAAAAAATAATAAATGGTGAAAAAATATGAGAAATGTGGCAACGATGGTGGCAGGTGCGGCAGGAGCCTTTCTGCTGCCGGTGTATCCGTATGCGGCGCTTTGTACAGTGCTGGTGATAGCTGATTGTGTGAGTGCTGTTTCGCTGCGGTGCAGGCTGCGCAGGCGTGGTATGGCCTCGTCTGCTGTGGTAAGCAGCCGCGGACTGTGGCATGCCATAGTGTCGCTGGTAAAGATTTATGTGGCGCTTATGGTGGCGCACGGTGCAGATGTGGTTTTCGGTATGGACTGGTGCCTGCGGTTTACCGGCGCGGCTGTGTGCTGCCAGCAGGCGCTGTCGGTACTTGAAAATGAAGCCGCCGCAGGAGGTTCGTCCTGGGCGGCTTGGCTGAGGAAATATCTTGTCGATAAGGCCGGGCGGCATCTGTCGTGACTACACACTCGCTATTGCTGTGCACGCCGTCCAAGGGGCGTTGTAATGGCAGAGTGCGCGGCTTCCTGGGCCTTGCGGGCTTGCCGGGCTGTCATTCCTTCGGGTATATAGTTGTTGCCCAATACACTTTCGCCTAAAATGGCCTCGAACCAGGCGCATGAGGCGATGTAGCGTCCCAGCAGCAGCGAGAGGTGGTATCCGTCGCGTGTGAGGTCGGAGTCGCCGGTTGTGAAGCGTGCTATCTGCACGGCTGTACCCGAAGGTACTATGCGGCTGAGCTGCGGGTTGTCGGCCATGGCTTTGGCGCAGGCATCGACGATGGCTTTGTACATAGTTTGTTGGTTGCAATTGTATTTGGGAAATTCGCCGTGGTCGGAGTCGGGTGAGTATGCCCAAGTCAGGTGCCAGACAAATTCGGTATCGTGCGGAGTGCGGTCGGCAACATAGGCGATAAGCTGAGGCAGATTTGTATAGGAATCGTATTCGCCCGACACGCCGCTGGCCTGCTGGAAACTGACAAAATCCCAGTTGTCGCTGCCAAGGGCATCGCCCAACCGCACGTTGTGGGCTTCGATGATGGCGCCGTCCAGGCCGATACGGCGATAACGGTAGGCGGCGGAATCGGTCTGAGCGTTCAGCCAGTGGCGGTCGATGGGGCAACCGCCAATATAAAGGTTGCCCACCACAACTTTTTTGCCGGCGGCCTCGCAGAGCTTGTGGAAGTGGTAGTCGAGGGCATCCTCGGAAAAGCTGTTGCCGATGGCGAGTATGCGGGTTACGCTGTCGCCGTTATTGGTCAAGGCGCTTGCGGGCACTACGGCCAGCAGGCACAGAAGCAGAATTAATTTTTTCATAGCAGAAATCAGAATGCGTTAGATTCGCCTTTGACGGCATTGATTATTGTGCGGACCATTATTTTGAGGTCGAGGAAGAAACTCCAGTTCTCTATGTACCAGGTGTCGAATTCCACACGGCGCTCCATTTTCCAAAGTTCGTCGGTAATGCCGCGGTATCCGTTTACCTGAGCCCAGCCTGTGATGCCCGGTTTTACCATGTGGCGTACCATGTAGCGGTGTATGAGTTCGGTGTATTCCTCGGTGTGCCGGAGCATGTGCGGACGCGGGCCTACAATGCTCATGTCGCCTTTCCACACGTTGATGAACTGCGGCAGTTCGTCGAGGCTTGTACGGCGCAGAAAGTCGCCTACGCGGGTTTTGCGCGGGTCGTTTTTGGTGGCCTGGCATTTGTCGGCGTTCGCGTTGATTTTCATTGTGCGGAATTTGTAGCACAGAAAAGAGTTGCCGCGGTACCCGGTTCGCTCCTGCTTGAAGTACACCGGCCCCGTCGACGACATCTTTATGGCAATCGCTATGGGTATGTATATAAGCGGATAGAACAGCAGGAAGAGGCCCGAAACCGTGAGGTCGAAGCTGCGTTTAATGACCCGGTTGACCATTTTCGATAATGGGTTCGGCTGGGTACACAGCACCGGCACCGAGCCGATGGTATTGAGCGAGAACGGACGATTGACGAAGCGTGTGATGCGAGGCACGTAGTAGAAGTCGCATACGTTGTCGTCGGCAATCTTCACGGCCCGCGACAGGTCGTTGTTGTTGTTGGCCGTATAGGTGTAGAAAATCTGGTGTATGGTGTGTCGGCGCACGAAGTCCTCGAGGTTGTCGATAGAGCCCAGGTGCTTGCCCCTGAAGTCGTCGGGGCAGATGTCGTCGAAGAAACCTTTGACCTTGTATCCGAAGCCCGGATCGGCCTCGATTTCGTTGAGCAGGCGTTCGCTGGTGGGGTTTATACCCACAATCACAATCGAGGTGGTGTTGAATCCGCGGCGGCGCAATTGCTTGATTATAAAGCGGGTGATAATCCAAGTCAGTGGCAGCATCAGTAGCATGCAGCTGTAGAACATCACTGCTGCACGGGTGCGTATGTCGAGCCTCAGAAAACTTATCAGGGCCAGAAAGAACAACGCATGTATGCACACCGTGATTACGCTCTGACGTATAACATGGTCCATGAGTATGGTGCGGCGGTAGTGTGTGCCGCGCGAAATCCACACGCAGCACGGCAGGTATGCCAGATTTAGCAACAGCCACATCTCGCGGGTATTGCATGGGGCGGCGCCCGGTACTACCCACAGGGTGAGGGCGAATAAAAGGTTTATTACCAGCAGGTCGATCAGATTCAGTACCGCCTGGGTGTATTTGCCGTATCGGCCTTTCTGTGAAACTTCCCGTATTGCCATTTAAAAACTCTTGGATGTGACCTGACGGTTGTGTGTAAACTGTCAAGGCAATCGCCATAGGTGGCGCTGCCGATTTCTACCGGCCGCGGGCGGCGCAGTAGCGGCCATCCGGAGGCCACGGCCTCCGGATGGTGCCGAAAAGTTACATCTTGCTGTCGATAAGCTTGATTTTTTCGGTGAGCGCGTCGAGTTCTTCTTTGATATGGTCGATACGACGCTGGAATTCGCGCAGCATTGAGTCGCCGCTTTTGCTTTTGCTCGACAGGAAGCCGATATTGTTTTCGAAAGTACGGATTTCCTGGCGCTTAGCCTCGGCAATACGGGTGAGGCGTTCGCGTTCGCGATACAGTTTCTGCCGGTCGCCCTCGATGTTGGCCATGTTGCTTTCGAAGCGGTCCATGCTGCGTCGGGTCTGCTGACGGTCGAGCATCGAGCGCAGGCGGTCGAGTGCCTGGTGGTAGCGGTCGTATACCTTGTCTTTATCCTTGAAGGGTACATGGCCTATTTCCTGCCATTTCTGTTGACTGCTCTTGAGGGTGTCGAGTATGCTTTCGCGGGTGGCATCGTCGGCAACAGCCTCGATGGCCTCGATAATTTCGCGTTTGGCCTTGAGGTTTGCCTGTTGCTGCTGGCGCTGGTCGCTGCCTTGTTTTTTCTTCTGCTCGAAGAAGAAGTCGCAGGCGGCGATGAAGCGTTTCCACAGCTCTTCGCCTTGTCGGCGGGCGGTGTTGCCTATTGTTTTCCACTCTTTCTGCATGGCCACGAACTGTTCGGTAGCCGCGCGCCAGTCGGTGCTGTCTTTGAGAGCCTCGGCTTTCTCTACAATGGCGGTCTTGGCGGCGAGGTTCGCAGCCTGTGCGTCGCGGCTGTCGCGGAAGAATTTGGCTTTCAGCTCAAAGAACTTGTCGCAGTAGGTGCGGTAGCGGGCAAACAATGTGTTGTTGACTTTGCGTGCGGCAAAGCCTATGGTGCGCCACTTTTCCTGCACTTCTTTCACCGCCTCGGTGGCTTTTTCCCAGGCCTGTGCCGAGGTGAGGCTGTCGAGGTCGATGGCTTCGAGAGTTTCGCACAGCGCGGTTTTTTTCTGCTCGTTCTGGAGTTCTTCGGCTTTGCGGGCTTCGAAGTGTTCCTGGTAGCGTCGGCGGATTTCGGTCGATGCGGTTTTGAATTCGTCCCAGAGCTGGTCGCGCAGTTCCTTGGCCACGGGGCCTATACGGCGCCAGTCGTCGTGGAGGTCGCCCAGACGGCGGTATGCCTCAATGATGTCGTCGATGGCGGTTAGTTTGCGTGTTTCGTCTATTATTTCCTGTTTGGCTTCGAGGTTCTTTTTGAAGTCGTAATCGCGCAGCTCCTTGTTAATCTTGAGATTGTCGGAGAATTTTTCGCGTGCATCGGAGAATCGTTTCCACAGCGAGGTTTCCTCGGTCGGGGGTACGTCGCCGGTGGCGTTGAATTCCTCTACAAGCTCGCGGTACCGGGGGAAGGTGCGGTTTACGTTGTCGGTGTCTTCAGCCAGCACGGCTATTTCTGCTATGATGGCATTTTTCTTTTCGAGGTTGCTGATTTTGAGTTTTTCCTGTTCTTCGGTCCAAGCAGCTTTGCGGTTGCGTATGGAGTCGAGAATCGACTGGAATTCGTCGACAAAAGGCTCTGGGCTGAATTCGCCTTCAGGCGTGTCGGCATCATTAGCCGGCATAGCTTTATGGAGCGTGTTGAACTGCTGTCGTAGCCTGCGGACTTCGTCGCCCGACACTTCGGCGGGGTCTTTTTGAGCCATGGCTTTGGCATTTTCGATAAGAGTTTCCATGGTAAGGATAGGCTGGTCCGCTGTATCGGCGGTGTTTGTATCCACAGATTCAGAGTCTTGCGCCGGCATCTCTTCGGCTGCCGGGGCGTCGAGGGGGGGAGTGGGCATAGAGGTGAGTTCGTCCTGTGCCCGGTCACGCATTTCCATAATTAATTAAATTCGTAATAGTATATGCTTGCTGGCGCTTGCCAAACAGCGCCCAAATTTACAAAAAAATTGTGATTGTGCAAAATAATTCGGTTTAGGCGGTAAAAAAACACTGTCACAGCTTAGAGCTTGTTTTGTCCGGAGTTAAACAGCATAATGTACTCGCTCTCGAAATTTGGGGTGAAAACGCCGTTGCCGATGGAGTTGATGATTTCAGTGCGGCTCCAGAAGCGGCCGCCGTCGAGTTCGTCGCTTGGTGTGGGAGTGCTGCTTATGGTGGTGCGGTAAGCGTTTACAAGTTCGCGCTCGCGCTCGCTTTCAAATATGTAGCGGCGCAAGACCCGCGCCTCGAAATCCTCCAGTCCCAGTTCCTCGCGGGCCTCGCGCCGCAGGGCGCAGAGGGTGTCCTCGCCATAGTCAATGTGGCCGCCGACCGCGGTGTCCCATTTGCCGGGCTGGATATCCTTCCACAAAGGGCGTCGCTGCAGGTACAGTCGTCCTTCGGAGTCGAACACGTGGAGGTGGACTACCGGATGCAGCAGTCCGGAGCCGCTGTGACACTCGCTGCGGGTGGCCGAGCCGATGACGTTGCCCTGCTCATCTACCAGCGGAAAAATCTCGTTGCCGTTGTCTTTATTCATAGTTGTGTGTAATGATTCTTGTGCAAAGTTAGTAAAAATTGCGCAGGTTGTACGAACAAACAGGCGCGTGTGTATGTTTCTTTAAAAAAGAATCATATTATGCTGATTAGATATACTGCGCTATGTACTTTGTTGACAGTGGCCTTGCAGGCAATGTCTTCCGATGTGCCTACTCCCGGCGAGATTGCCGCACGGCTTAGTGGCTGTGAGAGTTTTTCGGCCGATGCCGGGTTTGAAGTGTGGCTGCCTAATGCAGGCGACCCTGTGGAGTATTCCATATTGTTGCTAAGTTCTGATAATGGCGGTGCCGACACGCTGTCGGGCTTCGATTACCTTATCGACTGGACACTGACGCGAGCGGCCGGAGAGTCGCGCGGTTTTTCGGCTTATTTCGGAGGCAATCATTACCGCTATCGCGACGGTCGGCTGCAGGAGTACCACTATACTGACAATCCGGCTCCATTCGCTCCTGACGGGGACTTGCGCAAGGGTGTGCAGAGTCAGGCCCAGTTCGTCAATCTGCTGCCGGGCGCACTGGCCGACGAACTGCGGATGATGGAGTCCGACAGCAGTTATACCTATAAGGTGAGCGAGCGCGACGGCAATGTGACCATAGCCGGCAACCAGAGCATAAACGGCAACGAGGTACGAACATTCAACTATACTTTCAGTGCCTCTGACGGCATGCCGCGGCGGCTCGATATCGACACCAATCCCGGCCAGATAAGCGAGCAGTCCATGACGGTTGAGTATACTTATGGTTGCGCACAGCATGAGCTGCCGCACAGCGAGGATGCGCTCATGAAGTTATATCCGGAGGAGTTTGCCAGATTCCGCCAGAACGATTTCCGCCTGGAGAAGCTGCCCGGACAGAGTCTGCCTGAATTTTCGGTGCAGGCAATCGACGGCGGCCGCATGACCCATCATAAATCGGATACATTCGATGCTCCGGTGGTGCTGCTTCTGCTCGACAGCAACGCGGGCAATCCGGAGGCAGTACTCAGAGCTGTGCGCAATTCGGTAGAGCTGTATCCGGGTACGGTTCAGCAGGTGACGGCATTTGTCGACAATAGGCTTGAGGATGTCGAGGGTGTGTGTGGCCGTCCGCTTCAGGGCGAGCGAGTGCTGTACGGCGCCAGGGCACTGGCGCGCGACTGTGGAGTTACTGTTACTCCGACCCTGATATTCGTCAGCTCCGACGGTGTGGTGGAGAATTATATACAGGGTATGAACAAAAACCTTGGCAACGAGGTTTTAGAAATGATAAGTAATCTGAAATAATTAAAAGACTATAAATATGGAAACCATTTATTTCAAGGGCGCGCCCTGTCATACTTACGGCACAGTGCCTGCCGTGGGCGAGAAAGCTCCGTGTTTCAATCTGGTAAACATGGCTCTGAAGGAAATCAGCTGTCTTGATTTTCGGGGCAAGCGTGTGGTACTCAATGTATTCCCCAGCCTCGATACTCCGGTGTGCGCCGCGTCGGTACGTCGCTTCAACCAGGAGGCTGCCGAGCTTGACAATACGGCAGTAATATGTGTGTCGATGGACTTGCCTTTCGCTGCCTCGCGCTTCTGCACCGCAGAGGGAATCAAGAATCTTGAGGTGGCAAGTGCCTTCCGCTCGCCTTTGTTCGCCCAGAAATATGGCCTGCAGATTGTCGACGGTCCTCTGGCCGGCCTTCTGGCCCGTGCGGTGATTATCCTCAACGGCGAGGGCATGGTGGAATATGTCGACCTGGTAAGTGAGATTACCGACGAGCCCGATTATAAATCGGCCATTGATTTTATGAAGAAGAAATAATATGGTACGCCGATAAGCACGTGTAGCAGGCTATTGTTCTATGGTTTCGTTTGAGCCTGAGAGTTTTTCGAATAATCAAAGGCGTTTGAGAATCACCGGAATATTGCATTCGTTTACTTCTATAAATTAGAATGGTAAATCATAGCCGTAATTTTCAAAAGGCTCTTTTGCTGTAATTTCCTGCGAAGTATATTTGAAGTCCGGAATTTTATTTTTGTATATCTCTAATAAATTTCTGTCGTCTAACTCTCTTCTGCGCCGGTACGATAGATTTGAAAATTCCAAATCTTGTTCGATCCCTAGAAACCTCCGGCCACATAGTTTAGCGGCTATTCCTGTAGTTGATGAACCTGCGAATGGGTCGAGAATCCAATCGTGTTCGTCTGTGCTGGCGAGAATGATGCGGGTGAGAAGAGCCAATGGCTTCTGCGTGGGATGCTTGACGCATGACTTTTCCCAGCGCCCGATTGCAGGAAGTCGCCATACGTCAGTCATCTGTTTCCCTTCATTGATGGCCTTCATCAACTTGTAATTATATTTATGAGGTACCTTCGGGCACTTACGTGCCCAAATAAAGAACTCTGTAGAGTAAGTAAAGAATCGGCATGATATGTTTGGCGGTGGATTTGTCTTTGCCCAAGTGATTACATTGAGTATCTTATAGCCAAGTTCGGTCAGAGCATTAGCTATTGAAAAGATATTATGGTGAGTACCGGAAATCCATATTGTGCCATTATCTTTAAGCTTTTCTCTGCATAAAGACAGCCATTTGCGGTTAAACTCCATGATGGATTCAGGAGAACTGCCCTTATCCCACTCGCCTTTATCCACACAAACGACTTTCCCGGCCTGATAGCTTATACCTCCATTAGAAAGAAAATATGGTGGGTCGGCAAAGATCATATCAAACTTAAAATCAAACTGAGGGAGCACATCAAAACAGTCACCATGTACGATGGTGAAGTCACGATTGTCTGATTTATAGAATGATTTTATCATTATTTTATAGCAGATAAATCAAGATTTGGAATTATTTGTGTATTTGTATAATTCTTCTTGTAGTAGAAAGCTCTTCTTCGAGCACGTGTTATTCCGCCCTTTCCGTCAGGCGCATCCGTTTTGTCTTGATTGTTTGCACCTTTTGTTTTTGGTTCAAGATAGACTCCCATGCTACATGAAAGTTTGTCTGCATCGCCACGCTTGATGTATGATTGAATTTCCTCCCAATCTGTTTTGAAGACTTCATTTTGTACATCGGATGGATGATCAAGGAAGTAGTCAACAATAACATAATCATCTTGTTGTTTAGGTTTGCCATTAACCTTTGCAAGATAAACTACCCAAAATGTTAAATTAATTTTACTTCTGATTTTAGCCTTTTCCCATGTTTCTTTGGCAACTTCGCAATAATTAATCATTTGAATTGCTGTCGGTTCTTTAGCTTTAATAGAACCATCCTTATTCTTTTGTAATGGTAGGATCTTGATCTCACAGCCAATTTGAGGTAAATCAGCTTCATCTCTATTGTTGTTTTCTATACCAAGTAAGTTTTCGACAATTAAGCCGGATGCCCCCTTTTTCATTCTACACTTATCTCCAATAAAGAGAGATTCTTTTATTTGTCCTATAGTTTTCCCTTTTGCGTTGGTAATTATATTAAAAAGAGGATTAAGAACCTCGATGACTTTACTACTAATCATTTTTTACTATAGACGCGAGTTCGGGATAAGAACTTTATGATTTTCAAGCAAGCAAAAGACATAGAGT
>ERZ777011.1970-NODE-1970-length-18501-cov-4.367234_pt1 | contig 18501 bp, 17 predicted proteins | sample MGYA00374964_ERZ777011 | MGnify/ENA primary metagenome ERZ777011 (study PRJEB29310, sample SAMD00008975) | mouse gut metagenome | study: EMG produced TPA metagenomics assembly of the Metagenome analysis of fecal microbiota from mouse which was promoted...
AATCAATATCACTTTTTTTCTCATTATAGCATCCCATAACAGCAGAGCCATGAAGATAAATCCCAATCAGATTATCTCCTAATATTTTTTGACTTTGTGTGACAAAACTTTTAAGCAAATCATTTAAAGCATCCATGTCTAACACCTCCTCTAAAACATCTACTACATCGGTCAATTCCGATACTGCAGTAAATCAAGCTTACACAACATTCTATATACCTCCCAAAATCGTAATCCAATTCAAGTTTTTCCAATATACATTCATAACAAAATATATTCTTCTCAAAACAAAAGGGCTTCTACATTTCTGCAAAAGCCCTGTCGTTTCATTCCATATTAATTATAGAAGCTTCAATTACTTCAAAGTAACCTTAGCGCCAGCCTCTTCTAACTTAGCCTTGATTTCCTCAGCCTCAGCCTTAGAAGCACCTTCCTTCACGATCTTTGGTGCGCCATCAACAACTTCCTTAGCTTCCTTTAAGCCTAAGCCTGTTGCTTCACGAACTACCTTAATAACCGGAACCTTGTTCGGGCCAACCTCTGTTAACTCTACGTTAAACTCATCCTTCTCCTCAGCTGCTGCGCCGCCTGCTTCTCCTCCTGCTGCTGCAACTACAACACCTGCTGCTGCAGATACGCCGAACTCTTCCTCACAAGCCTTTACTAATTCATTTAACTCTAATACTGATAAACCTTTGATAACTTCAATAATTTCCTGCGTAGTCATTTTCATTTCCTCCATATAATAATATTTGTTCTAAATCTCTTTTTGAAGCTTAAAGCATTCCTTTATGCTTCCTGTTCTTTCTGTTCTGCAATCTGCTTAATAACACGAGCAAAGTTGGTAATTGGAGACTGAATGCTTCCAAGGAACTTGGACAGTAATTCTTCTCTGGAAGGAATGGAAGAAATTGCCTGAATGCCCTTTGCATCATAATAGGTTCCTTCTACGATACCAGCCTTGATTTCCAATGCCTCTGCTTCCTTGCCAAACTTTGCAAGAATTCTTGCAGGCGCAGTTGCATCCGTCTTGGAAATTGCGATTGCGCTTGGTCCGTCTAAATGTGGATCCAGCTGAGCAGCATCTGTACCCTCAAACGCACGCTTCATTAATGTATTCTTGTATACCTTGTAAATAACGTCTGCTTCTCTCAACTGTCTACGAAGCTTTGTGTCCTGCTCAACGGTAAGTCCGCGGTAATCCACCAATACGACTGAAGCAGCATCTTCAACATTTGCCTTGATCTCGTCAACGATTGGCTGCTTAATCTCTACCTTAGCCATGATAGTGCACCTCCTATATTATTTTATATAATGACTGCACTTATATAAAAGAAAAATTCCAGCCTGCTCTGACTGGAACTCGTGTACTTGAATAAACTCACAACGATTCTTTCCTCGGTAGGCGTTTTATCCTTACGCTTTTCAGCACCTACTGTCTCTGGCAGTTCATCGGTGTTTACTATATCAGATTCTTTCGGGCTTGTCAATGCCTTTTCGATAGAGAATACTCTTACGGAGTTTCTCAATCTTCTGTTGCAATTCATAAACCCGCAATTCATCTTTATGCAATCTGGAGGCTATGCCAAGCAGATTGTTCTTGCGTAATCATTTTCCGAATCTTCAACAATTTTGATTTTTCCGATTTGAATAAAGTAATCTATCCTCTTTGCATACCACCAGTCTCCTACTCCAAGCTGATTTTTCCCAAGGATATCACCAATCAATCCTGCTTCTTTTATCGGCTTTCGGGTAATCTTTTCCCAGATTAGAAAATCGTAAAAGTCTTCCGCTACTCCAGTCAATTTTCCATTGATGAATGCCCGTAAAGGGCTGTTATCTTCTTGCAGAGCACTCCACAATATGGCATACATCCGAATTTCTTCTTTGGACAATTTCTTTTCATAGGATAAAAATCCAGCAAATTCTTCTGGTGCAACTTCACCCCAATTACTATAGGAAATGATAGAATCATCAGAGCGAACTTTATATTCAGGCAATTTTACTACACTTATCTCATTCCGGTATTCTTGCAGGCTGGCACACAAATGATATAATCCACACCTTGAATATGGTGCATCACTGTACCACACTCTGATCGCTTCCCCGTTTGCCCAATATGTCCTTAGACGCTTCATTTCATTACAATAGTGAGCGTGTAATCGCATTAGCTCTGCATTCATTTTCTCATCTTTTCCCCATTGCTCCTGTGCATACATGGAATAAATCAAATGCTTACGATACTCACTGCCTACATCCTCTTTAATATTGCCAATATCCAATAAAAAACCGAGACAAATCACCTCTTCTGCTGTCCATACAGATGTAAAACCATCAGCCTTGCCAGAGATGATGGCTTTTGCAACACGCATTGCGCCTGCTTCACTTTCTCCAAATAATACCTCTATCATAACATGACTCCTTAAATCCCGTTTTGCCACTCAGATTGTATCATATTCGACGATTCCACTTGGCTCATTGTGTTCGCGTACATCATTCCAACGACACAAATCTTAAGCAGAAACTACTTTTCATGACACTTGACATTTTATATAGAATACACGAAAATGAAACCTTAGACAAACCATTTTTTTGACAGTAGGAGGAAGTATTATGCGTTTCATTCATACGATCCGGCGTTTCATGTCTATTAACAAGGATTACCTTCCGGCGTTCTATCTGACACTTGGATTTCTTCTGGTGAACCAGGGACTTGTTGCATATATCAATTATACGATAGGAAATCTGACGGATTCGATTACCGCCGCCAACCTGACTGCTTTCGGAACCCAGCTTCTGCTGCTGGCAGCTGTCCAGCTTCTGCATCTTGCCACAGAATATCAGGTAAACTATCGTGTGAATCATCTTAGTGAATGCTTTGTGAAACGCCTTCGAATTCACACCTACAAAAAAATCACCAATGCCAGTATGAAATGGCTGGATGAAAACCAGCTTGGCGATATCATTTCCAGAATTAACGGGGATTTAAATGCGCTGGTCAATCAGATCAATACCTTCATGACCTGGCAACTGGCCGGTTTGATCACCTTTGTCGTATATACAGCTGCCTGCTTCTTCATTCATGTGAAGCTGTCACTGGTAAGCTTTGGCATTGTTCCAGTCCTTGCCATCCTGCAGTTCCTGACCGGCAGACCCATTGCAAAGCTGTGTGAAAAGCGTTCGGCTGCTGAAGGACAGGCAAACAGTGTCTTTGTCGGTCTGATCGGCGGCCTGGGCATCATTAAAAGCTTTCGGTCCGAGCAGCATTTTTCCCAAAAGTACAACCGTCAGGTCGATAAAACCGTGGCCGCAAATGTCAAATCATTTTCCCTGGAATTCCTTATGTATCCGCTGCAGATATTAATGGGATACCTGCCGAATATCATCACACTCGTATTCGGGAGTTACCTGGTCATAAATGGCGAATTATCAATCGGTATGCTGTTTTCTTATATCCTGCTGTCGACCAGTGCCATGGATTCCATCGGCAGTCTTTCCTGGCAGGTGCGCAATATTTATGATACGATCGGCATTTCTGAGCGTATATTCGGGATCTGGGATATTGAAGAAGAAAACACAGACGGTCGTCTGATCACAAAGGCAACCGACATTCCCGTTACTTTTGAACATATTCAATTTAGTTACAGACCGGAACAGCCGGTCATTTCCAATATCAGCTTTACTGTCCGTCCCGGAGAGCACATTGCCATTGTCGGCGCCTCCGGCTCCGGTAAATCTACCGTCATGAAACTGTTATCCGGCTTCTATACGGCAGATGCAGGAACCATTTTTGTATTCGGAAACAGGCTGGAGGATTGGGATAAGGAACGTCTGAGAGAACACATCAGCTATGTAGGACAGGATTCCTTTCTGTTTCCCGGCAGCATTTACAGCAATGTAGCACTAGGCAGCCAGCACGCCTCGGAAGAGCGGATTCTAGCCTGCATTCGGGCAGTAGGATTAGACAATCTGAATCTGCATACTCCGACAGGAGAGCGGGGCGTACTGCTTTCCGGCGGTCAGAAGCAGCGGGTCTGCGTCGCCCGCGCACTGCTAAAGGATGCTGATATCCTTCTAATGGATGAACCTACCTCTGCACTGGATACAGAATCGGAATATTATGTACAACAGGCAGTTAAGGAATTTGCTGTAGAAAGAACCTGCATTACGATAGCGCATCGACTATCTACGATCCTTCATACGGACCGGATTCTGTGCATGAAGGATGGACAGATCGTGGAAACGGGCAGTCATGCCGAATTAATGGAGCGTGGCGGCGTATATAAACAGCTTTATCTGAAACAACAGAATGAATTTGCCTGAAATCACAGAAAGGAGCAATATATGGAAAAGAATGAAAAACAAACCCGTTGGAATGAAACATTTTCAATCTTAGGCCGAATGTGGAACATGGTGCATCAATATCGATTTCGGTTTTATGCCGGATTTATAACCGGTTCCACTTCCGTATTCTACTTTCGTTTTCTGGAGAGCTTTCTGGTTCAGGAATTTACAGAGGTATGCGTAAGCGGAAATCAGGAGATGCTGAAGCAAAGTCTGATTCTGGTCTGCGGTATGGTTCTGTTCGGCATGCTGGTGTATCCGGTCAGCTTTGGAATGATATATACTACCTACTCTCTGATCGCAGGAGCGATTAAAAAGCGAATCTTTCATAAGACCATGTATACCAGACTCGATTATCTCGAATCCAAATATTCGGGAGAGCTTGTAACGAAAATTACCGCAGACTATAACGACGCCATACAGCTGGTGGCATATCCGGTAGTCGGGCAGGGAAATCCCTTTTCACTGGTATTTGCCATTCTGATGATCGCCATAGTCATACTGGTTAAAAGTCCGATCCTGGGCGGTATCTCAATCGTCCTGACCGGGATCAGCCTTATTATCGTACAATACATGATCATCCCGCTGCGGGATAAGGAAAAAAAGACAAAAGAAATCTCTCAGCAGGCGGCTCAGCGTATTGTGGATTCCCTGTCCGGGACAATGGTTTCCCGTATGTTTGGATTAAATGCGATGCTGACAGAGCAGTACGAGAAGGATACGGATGCCATTTATCAGAACAATCTCCTCCTGATCCGAAAGAAATCCCTATTGACCCTGCTTGTGGATACCCAAAGCTTTATTTCCTTTACCTGTGTTTGTGCCATCGGACTCTTTCTTTACACCAAAAATATGATCAGTATCCCTACCGTACTGTTCATTTCACTGTTGCAAATGTCACTTGGCACTTATGTCCGGCAGCTGTCAGATAAGCTTTCCGAGATGCAAAAGTATATTGTTGGTGCCAGACGGTTGTTTGAATTCTTCGATGCACCAGAAGAACCGGAACGTCCTGTACAGGCAAAACCGGACTATCAGTCTGACAATGCAATCGAAATAACAAATATGTGCTTCCACTATCCGGAAGCCGCCAAAAACCAGTTCCAGCAATTCTCCATGTCTGTTCAAACCGGTGAGAAGATTGGAATTGCCGGCAGCAGCGGCAGTGGAAAATCCACCCTTATGAAGCTGTTGATGGAATTCCACCCGATTGATTCCGGACAGATTTCTCTGTTCGGAAATAATATGCAGCACTACAGCCAGGGACAGGTACAGGAGCTCTTTTCCTATGTTCCGCAGGAGCATTATCTATTTGACGGAACCATCCGGGAGAATATTGTGCTGGGGAATACCAGTGCAACAGAACAGGATATTCAAAATGCAGTTGCAAATGCTTATCTTTCCGATTTCATTGACAGCCTGCCGGATGGTATGGATACACGTGTGGGTGAACGTGGGTGTCTGCTCTCCGGAGGACAATGCCAGCGGGTAGCGATCGCAAGAGCTTTTCTAAAAAATGCACCGATTCTTCTTCTGGACGAAGCCACCTCTGCGCTGGATTCTCAATCGGAAGAGATTGTACAGAAGGCATTAAACCGTCTGATGGAGAATCGTACCAGTATCATCATTGCACACCGCCTGTCTACGATTCAGGATATGGACCGTATCCTGGTGTTAGAGCAGGGAGAAATTACAGAAATGGGAACTCATGAAGAATTAATTGCAAAAAAGGGAAGATATTATCAATTATCTAACATGTAGGATGCAAGTCAAAAAAACTCCCAGACAGGGAGCAGAGGGACTACTGGCAGGCTGATATACTGTCTGCCAGTAGTCCCTTATATTCTTCCTTCTGCACGGCTTTTTGCCGTATTTAAAAGTTCCACGAAGGTATCTGCTTTGGATATGGCTTCCACTCCCATGTCGGATTTTAAGTTGACTGCACGATTACTTAGCAGCGTATACATGGTAATCTTCTTTCCATCCAAAAAGAATACAAAGCGGACTCCCGACATTGTAGATGCGATCCTTTCCGCTTTCCCAATGCGGGATGCATTAAAAATCTGGATTTCAAAGGGATTATACGCAGAAATAAATCCAATCATCCCATTATCCACATCGATAAGCAGTCTTCCATTTCTTCCCCGAAACGAACTATCAAAATGATAGGGAAGATCTTCCACCCGCTTGTAGGCGCCTTTGGTCATAAGAGGGGTAAGGGTTCCCCAACCGATCATGATAAGCAGGCTTATACATGCTATAATGGAAAATACTATACCCATCGGCAGGAAAACATCCCACCGGAATCCTCCTTTTACAAGAACCATGATCAGGGAAAATAAGAATGGCAACCCTATGCCCGCCCCGAACAGGAGTAGAAAAAAGGATGCGCCAAACTTCTTAAACTTTTCTGTTTCCATTGCTTTCATATTTATCATACAACTCCTCTCATAATGTCTTTAAAAATATCATTTTATGTATAACAAACAAGCCTATTATATCATTTGAAATATTATACATTCAAGCTTTTCTGTCTGAAAAAAGAATCCCTTTTAGGACTATCTACCTGATGAAAATCCGATTGCATATATACATTGCGGGAATCAACACCAAAGAAAGTATTTCAGTGGAAGCACTTTTCTGAAAAGAAAAAAATGTGGTTTTTTTGTAGCATCTATGGTAAAATTAGGGTGTATAATTATATCATAAATCAAGAAGGGAGGAATGGCTTATGGCAACCATGAATGTGTATAATTTCTATCATATGGCAATGCCCCGAATAGCAAATACAAAGTATGATTCGCATAAAAAGAGTGAACTGCGTTCGCTCTATAATAACATGGTTAAGCTGAATCAAAAAAAGCCATTCTACAAGCTGTCTTTATCTGATGCGACACAATCCTATGTCATTGGAATTAAAGAAGCTGCAATGGAGCTAAGAACCAGTTCCGCATTCCTTAGCGAAGATATCGATCCTCGTACACAGAAGATGGCACTTACCACAGATGCACCATCGGATATTTCTGTATCTTTGCTTACAGATGACTATTCCTCTCTGCCTTCGGAATTGAAAATAGAGGTGAATCGTCTGGCTTCTGCACAAAAAAATCAGGGGGCTAGTATACATTCCAGTGTTTCTGAAATCAAACCGGGAACACATTATATTTCTATTATAAAAAGCAATAGTGAATATGAATTTGAAATCGAAACACAACCTGGCGAATCCAATATCCACATTCAGCGTCGTCTTGCCATGTCAATCAATAATAGTGATATCGGCATCCGCGCACGTGTCAGTGAAGCCAGCGGCTACAGTAACCTGAGTCTGGAATCAAAAGACACCGGGCTTGGCTACCTGGATCTCGGACTACAGTTTATTGTAAAAGATGGAGAAGAAAACGGTCTGGTAGAGACCTTTGGATTGAATGAAGTGACCTCTTATCCAGCCAATGCGAAAATTACTCTGAATGGAGAAAATCAACTTTCCAATTCCAATCACATCTCTGTTAATAATGGAATTGGCATTGAATTGCACCAGGTTACCGATGAAGAAGCAACCATTTATTTGATGCCGGATCATTCTGCTATTCTGGATGATGTGGACGATTTTGTACACTATTATAATCATTTAATCGATCTTGCACATCAGACAGAGGGAAACCCTAACGGTTCCCATAAGTTGCTCTGGGATATTAAAAATATTACAAACCGGTTTCATAATTCTTTAGAAGCCTCTGGCCTGATCATCAATGAGACCGGGCATCTTGAAAAGGATGAAGCCCTTTTAGTACAAAGCACGGAAAACGGACAGTTCCAGGAATTATTCCATCAGTTATCCGACTTTAAAAATGCCATCAATAATGCTACAAACAAGATAATATTAAATCCGATGGAATATGTGGATAAAACGATCATTTCTTATCCAAACACGAAACGAAATTTTCCAAATCCATATTTGCCATCCATATACAGCGGAATGCTATTTAATCAATATGTCTAACCATACCGCTGTGCAGAACCCAAAAAAGAACCTATGCGCGCAAGTTTACTTGCATAAGCATAGGTTCTTTTTTGGGTTCTATAGGGCGGCACGCCCTCACCGAGCCGCAGGCGAGGGGGGCACAGCGGTATGCCTCGCAAACCATGCGCGCAAGTTTACTTGCAGAAGCATAGTGTCTTTTTTTGTTCTATAGGGCGGTACGCCCTCACCGAGCCACTGGCGAGGGGACACAGCGGTATGCCTCGCAAACTATGCGTGCAAGTTTACTTGCATCATGATTGTACTCAGAGTCAGAGAATCCTTCAGCATTTTAAAAAATCGCTGAATTCCTTTAACTCCTTTTTCTTAGTTTCCGAAAGATTATTAAATTCTTTATTTTGAATTGCGCCCTCTAATGCATATAAATGCACCAGGCAGACCTTTGGATATTTCTGCTTTAGTTTCATAAATGCCTGTTTTGATCCTGTCGTAATAAGACATTCCGATGAATCAATACCAATACTTTCCAATTTTCTTGCCATTTCTGTTCCAATATTTATCATGGCTGTTAATTCTGACATACCCCTTTTCACCTTCCATATTTTCATTTACATTTCTGCTGTGCCACCTCGCCTCCGGCTCGGTGTCGGCGTTCCGCCCTATAGTCCCAAATACAACGCTATGCTTCTACAAGTAAACTTGTTCGCATAGCGTTGTATTTGGGACTGCACAGCAGAATGGAATTCATATCAGTTGTAATTCCTGAAGCAGATTGTCAAATTGTACAATATCAATCGGTTTTGACGTATATGCTACACATCCCAATTCAAATGCCTTGTTTGCATTGGCACTGGTGTCCATACCTGAAGTCATAATTACCTTTACTTCCTGCTGCCTGGTAAATTGCTTCTCTTCTTCATAATGCCGAATTTGTTCCAAGGTTTCATAACCATCTAACTTTGGCATCTTAATATCAAGACAAATCAGATCATATGGCTGTTTATTTTCAATAGCTTCCTTATACATCCGTACTGCTGCTTCACCATCCTCTGCAGTCTTGCAATTTCCATATTTTGAAAGAAATTTCAGCATGAATTTCCGGCTGAAAACATCATCCTCCACAATAAGTACATTCATCTCAAATCCCCCTGTTATTTGTAACCAATCGCAAAGCGATTGATTGCCTACTTGCCCGCCATCTGCGCAGCAGATCTCTCATGCGGGCAATTCTTTCCTGTAACCAATCGCAAAGCGATTGATTGCCTGCTTGCCCGCCATCTGCGCAGCAGATCTCTCATGCGGGCAATTCTTTCTTGTAACCAATCGCAAAGCGATTGATTGCCTGCTTGCCCGCCATCTGCGCAGCAGATTTTCTCATGCGGGCAATTCTTTCCTGTAACCAATCGCGAAGCGATCGATTGCATATATACATATAGTTTATCACAAATCACAATACAAGTCTATTCTCTGACTACTCATCTGCTAAAACACGCTGGACATGCATTGCCAGATACCCGATTTCCACTTCTTCTAACCGCTTATTCAAAGCCTTGCCCATATGTTCACATATCGTTGCTGCAATTTCATATGCATCCGGATAATTTTGCATTATGTAAGCATTTATATTCACCTTCAGGGTTTCACTATTTTCAACCCGGGCAAACATAAATTTTACATGATTCATAAGGCGGTTATAATCCAGTGACAGGATATCGATCGTCTTCTTCGTCTGCTCTTCGATCAGGCTTACACATTCCCGTACCATCATTGCCATCTGCATCGAGGTTGATACCTTCTCATCCTCAATGCTGGAATGTACATGCAAAGCGATATAACCAATTTCGTCATCCATAATATCAACAGCTATCATTTCTTTTAACAAAGGTCTTGCATATTCTGCAATCTTATACTCCTTATAAAAGAGAATACGGATATCACTGGTGAGCGGATTGCTGATCTGCTCTCCTGATTTTATTCTTTTAACAGCATAGGCAATATGATTTGCCATTGGAAAGAGAATGTCCCGGTCTATTCTGCCGAATTCTTCTTCTGCCTTATCTAATATCCGGCTGGATATCTCAAAACACTCTGCCGGAGTATCACGAACCAATTCTCTTGCTTTTCCCTGTTCGGAAACATTCTTCAGAGAATAGATTCTGGTATCTGCATCCGCTTCCACACGTTCCGATACCTTCCGTCCAAACCCGATTCCCTTCCCCAGCAGAATATATTCCTGATTATCCTCCATTCCTACTGCCAATATGGAATTATGGTTCAGTGTCTTAATAATCCGGTACATTCTCTCACCCCAATTCTCCCATTTCTCCACACAGTGCCATCCCATGACAGGATAGCACTGTAAATAATTCATTTTCTTATTCTAACTCTTCATTACGATTCCATTATATCAATCGCATACAGTTCCTCTCCCGCTTTGATATCTCCGGTCTTTAACAGACGAATCCTCTGATTATCCTCCAGTTCGGTACAAATGATCGGAGAAACCAGAGATGGGGCCTTTTCCCGAAGCAGCTTCAAATCCAGCCGCATCAATGTGTCTCCCACGGAGACCTTATCTCCTTCATTCACAAGAACCTCAAAGCCTTCGCCCTCCAGGTTGACCGTGTCAATCCCCACATGCAACAGCATAGAAATACCATCCTCTGTTACAAATCCAATTGCATGCTTTGTCGGGAATACAAATGCAATTTCACCATCTGCCGGTGCAACTACAGTATCTGCCTTCGGCTCTACAACTGCACCATCCCCCATCATCTTCTGGGCAAATCCCTCATCCGGAGCGGTTTCAATTCCACCTGCAGTTCCTGTCATCGGACTATAAATAATGACGGATTTTTTAACTTTTCCCGCGTTCTCTATCTCTGTTTTTGCGGAATCCTCTGCTTCCTCTTTCACAACGGTATAACTTTCCTCTTCCGGCGCATGCTCTAAATATTCCTGCAATTTTGATTTTATTACAGATACTCTAGGGCCATAAATAACCTGAACGCCATTTCCTTTCTTAATCACACCGGAAGCGCCTGTACTTTTCAGGATTCCTTCATCTACCTTTCCTGCGTCAAATACTGTACAACGTAATCTGGTCGCACAGCAGTCCACATCGGAAATATTCTTCTTTCCTCCAAGTCCTGCAGTAATAGCGATCGATAACTCATCCTCTTCACTTTCATCCGTTCCATTGGCCTTACCAGATTTTTTCTTTGCCTCAACATCACTTCGGCGATATAATTTCACTTCCTCTGAATCATCTCGTCCGGGAGTCTTTAAGTTCATCTTTTTAATCAGCAGACTGAACAGGAAATAATATACAACAAAATAACCAATACCTACGATCACAATCCAAATCCAGTTGGTTTTTCCATTTCCCTGCAGAATACCAAAAAGGAACATATCGATCAGTCCGCCTGAGAAGGTCATACCTACACCTACATTAAATACATGCATCAGCATATATGCCAAGCCTGCAAAGACACAATGAATACCATATAATATCGGTGCCACAAATAAGAAGGTAAATTCCAAAGGTTCCGTAATACCGGTCAGCATGGAAGTCAGTGCTGCCGAGAACAACAGACCGCCTACCTTTTTTCTGGTTTCCGGCTTTGCTGTCTTATACATGGCAAGTGCTGCTCCAGGCAGGCCAAAGATCATTAATGGGAACTTACCGGACATAAACCGGGTTGCCTCAACTGAGAATACCGTAGTACCCGGGTCTGCCAACTGCGCAAAAAAGATATTCTGAGCGCCCTCGATCATTTGACCTCCCACTTCCATGGTTCCGCCCACTGCTGTCTGCCAGAACGGAAGATAGAATACATGATGAAGACCGAATGGAATTAATAACCGCTCCATAAAACCGTATACCCAGGTTCCTGCATAACCGGATCGCATTACCAGATCTCCTACAGCAAAGATGCCCTGCTGGATGACCGGCCAGATAAAATACATAAGAATACCCACCACTACAAATACCAGAGCACTGATAATCGGAACAAAACGGGTACCACCAAAGAAGGATAAAACCTGCGGTAATTCTATTTTATAAAATCGATTGTGCAAAGCAGCCACACCCAGGCCGACAATAATACCACCGAACACACCCATTTGAAGGGAAGTAATCCCCAGCACGTTGGCAGTTGAACCGCTTAACATGGTTTCTGCACCGCCGTTAATCGAGATCATAGCACTAATGGAAGCATGCATAATAAAGAATGCAACTACAGATGCCAATGCTGCAACATCTTTTTCCTGCTTCGCCATTCCTATGGCAACACCCATGGCAAACAGTAACGGCAGATTGTTAAATATGACATTACCGGCCTCACTCATTACCGTAAAAATCACATGAAATACAGTTCCCGGCCCTAATATGTTCGTCAGATTATATGCCTCCAGCATTGTGGCATTGGTAAAGGAACTGCCAAGTCCCAGTAGCAGACCGGCCACTGGAAGCAATGCGATCGGAAGCATAAACGAACGTCCGACCCGTTGTAAAACTCCAAAAATCTTGTCTTTCATAACACATTCTCCTTTCTTTTTTATGATAATAGTTTATGAAAGCCAATGCAGGAGATTGCCAAAACAAAAAAATAGCACCAACAACACATAAACTATCACCATCTATGTATCGCTAATGCCTGCTTACCAGTAACATGCAACTTACTATAATAATACTAACATATGCCATTTTTACTGTCAAGAATATATTATATGCAAAAATTTAAAAACTATTGATTTTTTATATTTTAAAAATGCACTTGACTTCGCTTATGATATATGATATTTTTATGATATCAAATTGATATCATACGAAAGGGGATTGATTCTATGGAACAGAACAAAATTGAACAAAAACTTTTAAAACCGGTTAGCGGGATTGGCATTTTGCTGATCACGATCTTCGTAACTCTTGGCTCCTTTGCCGGCTTTATTGCCACGCTGATCGCACACGAGAACTATAAGCTGCTGAGCAATGGACTAACGGCCGCTATTGCTATTCTTTGCAGTATTATATTTATCGCAACCTTCTTTCTTTATCCAGGCCTCCGCACTGTCAGACCAAACGAAGCCCTGGTTCTGACCCTCTTTGGACGCTATTACGGAACAATATTGACACCAGGGTTTCACTTTGTTCATCCGTTTGCAGTTGCAAACTGTCCTCGCTATGAACGTGCCTTGAGTGAACAGGCAATGAAATCTGCAGCTACTCCAGAACAGGCTCAGACTGTCTCCACTGTTACTTTAAACGGAAGAAAGACAATTTCTTTAAAGTCGGCAACTCTGAATAACGGACTTCAAAAAGTAAATGATGTATTGGGAAACCCGATTATCATCGGTGCTGTTGTGATCTGGAAGGTAGTCAATCCAACAAAAGCCGTATTCAATGTGGATGATTACAATAATTTCCTCTCTACGCAAACGGATTCTACAATTCGTAACATTGCCCGCCTGTATCCATACGATTGTATTGATGAGGAAGAGGAAGAAAATGAAAAAACCCTGCGTGGCAGTTCACAGGAAATAGCTGATAATATGAAATCAGAATTGGAAAAGCGGGTTGAGTTTGCCGGTCTGGAAATTGAAGAGGTCAGAATTACTCACCTGTCTTATGCTGAGGAAATTGCTGCTGCCATGTTACAGCGCCAGCAGGCGACTGCTATTATTGCTGCCCGTCAGAAAATTGTGGATGGTGCTGTCAGCATGGTAAAAATGGCAATCGATAAACTCGGCGATGAAGAAATCGTTATCCTGGATGAGGAACGCAAGGCTGCCATGGTTTCGAACCTGCTTGTGGTTCTCTGTTCTGGAAAAGATACACAGCCAATTGTCAACAGCGGAAGTATCTACTAACAGTAATAAAAGGAGGCCATATGTCAGAAGAAACACTGGAACAAAAAGAGAAACGTCTGAATGAACGTCTGGCAAGGATCAACTCACTGGAGCAGGAAATTCTTCAGAAGGAGAAAAAACTGAAATCCAAGGAAAATGCCAAAAAGCAGATTCTCCTTCGACTCTCTCCTGCCCTCTGGGATGATATTGCACAATGGGCAGAGGCCGATTTTCGTTCCATTAATGGACAAATTGAATATATCCTTAGTGAAGCAGTGAAAAAGAGGAAGTCCTAAGCCATGCTTAGGCTTCCTCCTCTTTATTTACAGGCTATTATATAAATTTCCCTTTTTATATTCCGGATAATGCAGCAGTATCACTGAGAAGCTTCCTGATCCTACGCTTATATTCTATGAACGTGTCACTTAACAAAAATTCTCCCCTTCGAGGTTTTGGAGCATCAACAACCAGCTCCGCAGATATTTCTGCAGGGTTGCCACTCATAATATAAATACGATCCGATAATAAAATTGCTTCATCAATATCATGGGTGATAAACAGTGTAGAAAGTTTAATCTCCTCCATCACACTCAGATACCATTCCTGTACTGCCGCCCGGGTCAGAGTATCCAACGCACTAAAAGGCTCATCCAATAAAGCTACCCTGCCACCACACATATAAGTTCGAAGTAAGGCGGCCCTCTGACGCATTCCGCCGGATAGCTGAACCGGATACTTTTTCTGTGTTCCTTCCAGACCAAACTGTGAAAAATAAATCTCCGCCTTTTCTCTGGCATCGCCTTTCTTCATCCCGCTTAATATCAGCGGAAGCGCTACGTTATCCAGTACTGTTTTATGCGGGAGCAGCAGATCCTTTTGCAGCATGTAGCTCAGATTCCCTGATTTTCCGGTAATGTCCTCGTTCTCCAGAAGTACCTGCCCGGAATCCGGCATGATCAGCCCCGACAATATGTTGAACAACGTAGTTTTTCCCACGCCGCTCACGCCCAGCAGGGATACCAGTTCTCCCTTCTCCAGAACAACTGATATATCCTGCAATACCTTCTTTTCTCCATATGCTTTTGATATATGCTCTGCCTGTAATATCATTTGCTGTCCTCATAGATTCATTTTACTGATAGTAGTAAAGCTGCACTTATATCGTCCAATTCCACTGCCATATACTATTGACTCAAATAATCATTGGTAAACCCGTAGCCTGCCGGAATCTCTTCCGAAAGACCACTTTCATACAGCCACTGGTAAAAAGCATCCCATCGGTCAGGGTCAATATAGCCCCACCGGTCAGCCTCTGCCTGATACTGTCCGGCCAGCCAGAGCTGGCTCTTTTGTACCATTTCCTCATTCAATTCCGGCACTTCCTTACAAAGAAGCTCCGCTGCCTCCTCCGGGTTCTCAATCGCATATTCATATCCTTTCCGCACTGCCTCCAGAAATGCCCTTGCTGTGTCCGGGTCAGATTCCAGATAATCAGAGTTGGCAATGATGACCGGACTATAATAATCAAATTCCGGTGTAATATCCTTAAAATAGAACATATTAGTATCCAGTCCTGCCACCTCTGCTCCAATGCCGTCCCAGGCATAATATATCCAGACTGCATCAATACTCTGCTGTAAAGCAGAAGGGACATCGGTCACATATTCCGGTATCAGATTCACATTCTCAAACTTTCCGCCATCTGCTTCTACTACATTTTTAATGATTGCCTGCTCCAGCTCCATACCCCAGGTTGCATAATTCTTCCCTTCCATTTTGGCCGGGGAGGTAATCCCATCCTCTTTTAACGAAATAATTCCTGACGTATTATGCTGGATGATTGCTGCAACCGCCACAATAGGCATATGCTCTTCTGAAGTGAAAACCGGTGCTAAATAATCCTGAAAATCAATTCCGAACTGCGCCTGTCCGGATGCGACCATAGTCGCTGCTCCGTCCTCTGGCGGCTGTACAATATTCACATTCAGACCGGCTTCCTGAAAATATCCCAGACTCTGCGCCACATATAAACCCGTATGGTTGGTATTCGGTGTCCAATCCAAAACGATCGTAATATCTTTCATTTCCTCAGAATTTCCAGAAATCTTTATATTCTGACAGCTACAAAGCAACAATGTCATTACCAGTAGCATGACCATTCCGAGACACCGTCTGATCCTGTTGGAATGCAGGCCTTTCCCTGTTCTTACATTTTTATTCATGTTATATATTCTCCTCATTTCGTCTCTTATTACTTTCAGTCCTCTTATTTCTGTTCCTCTCTGCAATGCTGCCAGGGCATTGCGTAATACTGTGCCGCTTTTACGATTGCCATTAACAGAAGACTGATTGCTGATACCAGAAAGATCACAGCAAACATCTTATCATAATCATAGGACTTTTTTACCCGTGTCATATAGACCCCCAGTCCGCTGAACCCGCCCAGCCATTCTGCGATAACCGCTCCTACCACGGAATAGGCGACTGCGATCTTTAATCCAGAAAAGAATTCTCCCAGCGCATTAGGCAGCTTCACATGCCAGAATATCTGCCAGCGATTCGCCTTCATGGAACGCATAAGCCGAAGCATATCCTCATCTACGGATTGGAAACCCTCCAGCAGACCAATCGCAATAGGAAAAAAGGATACCAGCACCACCAGTACCACTTTAGGCGCAATTCCATAGGAAAACCACAGGATCAGCAACGGTGCTATCGCAACCGGCGGAACTGTCTGGGTCAGAACCAGAATCGGATACAGCCCTTTCCTGACCGGTTCAAAGGCATCCATGAATGCTGCAGACAAAAACCCCAGACTGACACCGCAGATCAGACCAAGAGCAGCTTCTAACAGTGTAACTCTTGCGTGCCCCATTAAAAGCGGGATATCCCGAATGAATGCCTGAACCACCTGAAGCGGTGACGGAAGCATATAGCCCGGAATCAAACCTGTCATACTGACACTCTGCCAGATCAGAAGAATCCCCAGGATTACAAAAAATGGTATACACTTATAAATGATGCTTTGTTGTCTTCTCATCGATGGTCAATACTCCGCCTTCCGGCTTATAGGTAATCTTCACATAGCTCATGACACTTGGACAGCCAGCCTTTACTGCTATATACTGACATTCCTTGATGATTGCCATTAGTTCCTCGTAATCTCCCTCCATGGAGGTCTCACAAGGGCCGACATAATAATTTACCCCTGTGCTTTTAATATAATCGATCACCTCATCTACGATTCGTACTACCTCAGCATCCGTGGATACTCCCGGCAATACCTGGATTGCTACATTTGCATTCATATTTTTTCCTCCTGTTTCCTCCTGGATTCTTACGCCGCCATCTGTCTGACTTATCACAGCTCAATGACAGCTTTTAATCAAAAAGCCCCTTCCAAACAGCCTGGAAGGGGTGTAATTTATCACGCAGTAATTGATTTCTTACATCTCCCTCCGCCAGCATTATCTGGATCAGGTCATGGGTCGCCCCAAAGGATTAATGACAGGAATATGTCATTTCTCAGCCTAATTCCTTAAGCACTCCTGATTTCTACGCAATTATATATCGGGGTTATAGAATTGTCAAGTTTGTATTTTCTTTTTCAGCGTTTAAAGTGGCAATTATACCTGCTATATGGCAAATTACATGTACAAGAAATAAAAACGAAAAAAGAATATCATTAATGCCACAGATGTGGTCTTTCTGCTTTGCAGTAAGGAACTATATTGCAGAAGCAATAGGCATCAATTATGTATATCAAATAGATTGTATGCTGTTATATTGGTATTCCGTTAGAAAATGAAGAACAACACCGTATTCTGGTTTCCCGTAAAGCTTATCATCACATTGAGGATGGCAAGCCAGTAGTGATTTTCAAATGCGAAAGCATAGTAAATACAATGTTTATTATTTTCTATTTATTATTCAAAGGATATTATGACAGCAATAATTACCTTCCCGAATCCTGGAAAACAGCCTCTATTTTACTGATTATATAAAATTTAATATTTTACATAGACAAATTCAATCAAATGTGTTAAGGTAGAAAAAAGCAAAGAGAAAGAAGGTGAGAAAATGACGGATAGCCAAAAACTGGACTTGTTACTGGAAAAGATGACTAAAGCAGAAAAGATAGCAGACCAGCTTGAAGAAATCAAAACAGATGTTTCTGTCCTTAAAAATGATGTTGCTGTTCTTAAGGATGATGTTGCTACTCTTAAAGATGATGTTGCTACTCTTAAAACCGACGTCGCTGTTCTTAAAGATGATGTTGCTGTTCTTAAGGATGATGTCGCTGTTCTTAAAGATGATGTCGCTGTTCT
>ERZ777011.1971-NODE-1971-length-18493-cov-3.601909_pt1 | contig 18493 bp, 14 predicted proteins | sample MGYA00374964_ERZ777011 | MGnify/ENA primary metagenome ERZ777011 (study PRJEB29310, sample SAMD00008975) | mouse gut metagenome | study: EMG produced TPA metagenomics assembly of the Metagenome analysis of fecal microbiota from mouse which was promoted...
TTACCTCCTTCGTGGCCGTAGCAGTAAAGGCGGCCACCACAGGCCGCACCGCAAGCTTTTCAATAAACCCGACAATCTTCAAATAACTTGGACGAAAGTCCTGGCCCCACTGTGAAACGCAGTGGGCCTCATCCACCGCAACCATGGCAATGGATGTATGCAGCGCAAAATCTAAAAATTCCTCCGTTTCCAGCCGCTCCGGCGCCACATAAATAATGGGATATCTCCCCTCCTTCGCATAGGCAAGGGCTTTCCTGTATTGTCCCATTGTAAGAGAACTGTTTAAATATGCCGCATGGAGCCCCGCCTGGTTTAACCCCTCCACCTGATCCTTCATCAGCGAGATAAGCGGGGAAATCACCAGCGTAATCCCATCCATCATCAGAGACGGAATTTGATAGCAGATGGACTTTCCCGCTCCGGTGGGCATGATGCCAAGCACATCTCTCCCCTCCAAAATACTGTCAATCAGATATTCCTGCCCTTCCCGGAAAGTATCATATCCAAAATATTGCTTTAGCAGCTGCTCTTTATTCAAGTTTGATTTCATCTTCCGTGTCAATACCTTTCCGCCTGTTTTCCCGAAAATCTGTTAAAATATGTTATGGCCTGCTCCTGTGTCAAATCAAATCTCTGCACCAGCTTTAAAAGAATTTTGTCTCTCAAAATTCCTTCTTCCAGATTATCCAAAATCAGTGCTTCAATTCCTTTTTCTATGCCTTTCTTCTCTCCATCGCTCCAAATCATTTCACCTAATACGGTCATACTAAACGCCTCCTTTATCTCACTTAGCTCATGCTTTTTAAGGAACTTACAGGCAAAGGCATACAAAACTGCCTCCATACACTGCTTTTCTTCTTTGGACAGCCCGTCCGCTTCCGTATCCAGCATTTTCCCCGCCCGTCGTATCCTGTCTTTGACGTTGCTTTCTCCTCCCATCAATGGGGTCAATAAAAGCGGGGCCAAATCCTTTTTTAAGAGATTTCTTTTTTGGGCTTTTACTTTTAACTCACAAAACAATCGATCCGCATCCTTTTCTTTCATCTGCAGCGGAATTATCTGATAAATATTGATGCCTTCCTTCAGTTTACTGTGTATTTTCCCTGTTTTGCCTGAACATAAGACGTATGTTGTCACAGCTTTTTTGTACTGCATTCCCGTATATGCATCATAAGCGCGAAAGCGGTACAAATCGTTCCGGGTGACCTCCACACTCTCAAATTCAAAATGCGCTAAAGTTCCATCTTCCATTTCAAACAGGAGATCCTCGTTTGCCCTTACGGCTTCTAAACGTATCTGCTCCGTGGGCAGCAGACGTATAATTCTGCTGTTTATCCCCAAATAGGGAAGCAGCTCCCTGCCAAAGTACATGCTTGCACTTTTTAATGCTTTGTCTTCCAATTGCGCTTTCGAATAATTTTTCTCCATACAACCCCTTCCCGGCTATATTGAGAAGCTATCTATATTATATGCCAAAAGCAGATTTCAGGCAATGTACTGCCGATTTTTTGCGGCGATTTCCTTCCCTGCAGTTATTTTTTATATCAACAAAAACCTTAATTTTTTATATGAAATTACTGTCCGAAACAGACAATTTGATTTTCAAACATGCTTTATAGAATAACAAAATAGTAGATAGAAAATATAGACAGGCTTCCCATATCCATTGCCCTTTCCGCTATCCCCAAGCCTTGGGCATAAGCATATTCTTCCAATGGAATAAATACAGCATATCACAAACGAAACGTAAAGTCTATTCCATGATAAAATAAAATATTTTTAAATTTATGCACTTTTTGTTACCATACTTCAATCAGGCCTTGTCCCCTCCCCCGCCCTGTTGTATAATAAAACAGGCGTCGGTTCCGGGAGGAGTGCGGCTTTGTCGTATTGCCGGTGTCTCGGTTCACTTTTATGAATATCCCGGAGGAACACGCGGCAGCCGGCGCCTTTTATTTCCGTGAGCAATGAGCCTAACGGATGCAAAATATCCATTTGACTCCCACAGAAAATGAGCCTGGTGGATGCGTTGCAAACTTCCAAACATGCCGCCTTACGGCGGAATTTTTGACTTATGCGAATGTATCGAAGCTGATAAAATCAGAAGAATTATACTACACGGCTTTGGCAGTAGGGAATTGCGGATAGTATGCAGTTCCTTTTGTTTTGCAAAAATTTTATTCTTAATATGTTTCTATCCTACACTGTGCACTGTTCAGGCATTTTTTAAATTCATTTTACAACTTGGAAACATTTGTGAGATATACTATTTTATTATAGAAAAAGGGAGCGGATAAAAATTGGCTGAGATACTAATCGTGGAGGACGAGCCTTCCATCAATGAATTGATACGCAGAAATCTAAGCCTTACGGGGCATCACTGCACCCAGGCTTTCGATGGGTTATCTGCCGCCAAACTGCTGGAAAACGGAAGTTTTGATTTGGTTGTGCTGGATATAATGCTGCCCGGGGCGGACGGCTATCAGGTGTTTGAACGAGCTTTTGGAACTCCGACTATTTTTCTGACAGCAAAAAGTGAATTGACCGATAAGCTAAAGGGGCTGGCTATGGGGGCGGACGATTATCTGACAAAGCCTTTTCAGATGCTGGAGCTGGCAGCAAGGGTGGAAGCGGTACTGAGGCGGACAAAAAAGGTTGAGGCGGAATTTATGATAGGCGACCTGAAATGTGATTTTGACAGGCATCAGGTTTTCCTGAATGGAACGGCTGTGGAATGTACGCCTAAAGAATATGAGCTGTTGGAGGTATTGATTAGGAACCGGAACATTGCCCTTTCCAGAGAAAGGCTGCTTAATATGGTATGGGGGTATGATTTTGACGGAGGCACCCGTACCGTGGATGTCCATATACAGAGACTACGTCACAAACTGCATCTGGAAAATTTTATCAGAACAGTATATAAGCTGGGGTACCGATTAGAGGTATAAGATTCATACATTGTTTATGCCTGCGGTATGCGGGGGGTAAGAATGAAAAAGAAAATTTTTTTTGTTGCATTGGTTCTTTTTACCATATTTCTCAATTCCATGCTTTTGATTGTTTCAGTCGTAATTTTAAAGGATAAGCTTTCCGCTGCCCGTGACAAATGTCTCGCAGAGCATTATGTCATTGCGTCATCTTTGATTGGGGATATACAGGCGTTAGAGCATAGGGGAAATGATGTGAGGGAAAATATGGACAGCCTGATGCGTGTGTATTCCCGGTATCTGCAGGGACAGGGAAACGGACTTGCCGTGTCCTTTTCGGGGGAATGGATTTACACAAGCCCTGCATTTGCACCGGAAGAAAACATGGCCTTTCCGCCGGATACAAGTTATCGTCAGGAAAGGCTTGTTTATATGGAAAGTGGGAGTCGTCCTGCCCTTTGCGTTTATGGCTCTTTTCCGGCGCCGTGGCAGGATTACGGGCTTATGTATACAGGAGACTTAAGCGATATCATCCTGTCATGGCGGCAAACAAAAAACATTTTTTTTCTTTTAGGCTCTTTTGTAATGCTTATAATGTCCTTTTTTCTGTTAAAATTCTTAAATGTGATTTTTCGCCCCTTAAGGCAGATTTCAAGCGCATCCACAAAGATTGCAAATGGAAATTACGGCAGCAGGATTCCGGTTTATGGGAAGGATGAAATTGCCAGTGTGGCGTACAATTTTAATCTCATGGCCGGACAAGTGGAAAACCAGATTAAACAGCTTGAGGAGGCGGCAGAGCAAAAGCAGCAGTTCATTGACAATTTTTCCCATGAGTTACGGATTCCGCTGACAGCGATTTACGGGTATGCGGAATATATCCAAAAGGCGTTTATGTCAGAGGAAGAACGTTATGAATGTACCCGGTTTATCATGTCGGAATGCGACAGGCTCCAAAATATGGCTTATCAGCTTCTCGATATGGCGCTGCTTAACAGCGATGAAAGGAAAGACAGCGACTGCTCCGTGAAAGAGCTTTTTATGCGGTCAGAAAAGACTATGCATGTGAGAGCAGCTAAAAAGGAAATAAAACTGACCTATTCTTTGCCTCAAAATTACATCATCAGGGGAAATATGGAGCAGCTTCTGATATTAATAAATAACCTGGTTGATAATGCAATAAAAGCAAGCCGGGCGGAAGAAGAAATCCGCATTTGGGCTTATCAGGAAAGCTCTGATATTGTAGTGAAAGTGGAGGATCATGGAATTGGCATGGAAAAGGAGCAGCTAACCCACATAAAAGAAGCTTTTTACCGTGTTGATAAGGCGCGCAGTCGAGCCGCCGGAGGAGCCGGACTTGGGCTTGCTATCTGTGAGAAAATCATACGGATTCATCATGCGGATATGTCATTTATTTCCGAACCGGGAGAAGGAACGATAGTGAAATTATCCTTTCCCGATTGCCTTTCACATCACATATAGGTAAACCGCTCGTTTCCCCACGAACAAAAATCCGGCCGCCGCCACGTTCCTGCTCTGCAAAAAAACCGCGGATGTGGAAAAAATTTTACAAGTCCATAACAACTCTGATATTTTTTTGAAACGGAGAGGTTTTATAGTGTATCTATCAAAACATTTAGAAAGGAGTTTCACTATGAAACAAAAAAATATTTTAAAATTGACGGCAGCAACACTCTCTATTATCGGCGCAGGCGCTCTCCTTTTTCATTCTGCAGCGGAAGTGACTTTGGCAGCAAGCACCGGGAAGGTGGAGACAGTTCCAACCAGCTATCAGGTTTCAGGCAGTCCGCAGGCAGCTTTACCCGCCTCCGAAATCAAAGACTCCGAAGTCAACGAGGAAACCAAAGAAGACATAAACTATTCTTTAGGTATGGACAGTCTGAATACCGGAACGCCAACGGACACGGACTTAACTATGGAAGAAGCGGCCAGAGCAGGCGCTCAATATTTGAAGGATATTTTCGGCCTGGATTTGGAAGGTGCTTATGTATACATGAGCTATTATCCGGGAACCGAAACCTTCCCCCGTGCATTTTGGTCAGGCGACGTTTTGTTTCAGAAAGAGCAGACGCCTGAAAGCACAAGATGGACATACATGATAGATGCCGTGACGGGAGAGCTCTTCAATATCGACCATAGCAGGCAGTTAGAAACAAACGTCCCCTTAGGCTATGATTCGGCGCTGGAAAAAAACTATCATCCGTATGCGGAGCTTGCCAAAAAGAAAGTGGAGGAATGTAAGCTGATAGATGGTCAGATAGACAGGGTGGAGTACAATTGTCAGGGATATGGCGGAAACGATCCGACGATTACAGTGGATGTCATTGGCGTGAACGGCGAAATTGTCAATATGTCCTTTTCCCGGTATGATCAACTGTTTTTAGGACTTATTACGGACACTTCACGAAAAGTAACGGAGTCCGCACTGGATCGCGCAATTGAAGAGGTAGAGTCCGTTGAAGCGGAGCATGTTGAGGACGCCACAGCAACCTGGACAACGACAACAATAAAATAATTCATGTGTTGTTTGTGCTGCAAGGCGGTTTGTCACAAAGTCTGTGAATATTGCCTTGCAGCATGTGAGTCTGTGCAATCAGGCAAGGAAGATTTTCTCCCTATTCGCATACCGGGCGTCCGTCATCTTTTCGATATATTTTCTTTGGACGCCCGTGTGCAAAAAACAGGAAAACGCTATTGGCTTACCACTCAATCACCACCTTAAATAAATCCCCGTCTATCTCCACTTTCATTACGCCTCCCTGTAGTTCCACAAAGCATCTTGCAATCGCCAGCCCAAGGCCGCTTCCTTCCGTATTTCGGGAGCTGTCCCCGCGCACAAACCGTTCCGTCAAATTCTGGGCCGGAATATTAAGCTCCGCCGCAGACATATTTTTCAGTTCAATATGAATCCCTGTTTCCGTCTCCATGGCGCTTACATAAACTCTTGTATGGGGCATGGCATATTTTATGATATTCACATAAAGATTCTCAAACACCCGGTAAGTCTTCTGGCTGTCCAGCTGCAAAACCACTTTTTTTTCAGGCATCCGGAAGCGGAAAAGCAAACCTGCCTCCTCCACCTTGTCTTCATATTCCAGATACACCTGACGCATCAGATGACAGATGTCCACGTCCACAGGATTTAAGGTAATGTTTCCGCTGCTGGCCTTGCTCACTTCAAATAGGTCCTCTATCAGGAATTTCAGCCGGTCGGATTTTTTTGTCAGAACCTTAAGATATTCCTTTCTCTGCTCCGGCGTAATATTTTCTTCCCCTAAAAGCTCAATGTATGTGGTAATTGCCGTAAGGGGCGTCTTAAGGTCATGGGACACATTGGTAATCAGCTCCGTTTTCATTTTCTGACTCTTTACTTCCTCGTCCACCGCCGCCCTGAACCCGTTTTGGATTTTGGAAAGTTCTTCTTTGTAGGACTCAAACACCCCCCAGTCATCCTCGAAATTCGTCTGTAAATTGCCGTTTGCAATGGATCTGGTGGCCCCAAGAAGCTTTCTATACTGCTCCTGTATCTTTTGCATATATTTTTTCAGGCCAATGTAAAGAACCGCCGTGTAAATCACCAGCGCAATCCAGCCAAACATCCAAAAGAAACATACCGCCGCCAGAATCAGGAAATTGACCAAAACCAGCTTTCTGACGGTCTTTTCCGTCTCCCCGCCCAAATTCACATGCAGAACCTCTTCCGTAAACTGATTTGCTTTTCTTCTGGTTCCGCCAACAAGCCAAAAGATAATTTTTACAATCAGGGATCGCTCTTTGATAAATTCTTTTAAGCCCAGCTCAAAAACCTGTCCTAAGGTGGTAATCAGATAAAACCAGAAACCAAAAATGAGAGTGAGCGCAAGCACATTCACGCATCCGGCAATCATCGGAAAAGATTCCTCCGTGAAAAACTCCGGATATTCGGAAAAGAATCCTGTGAAAGCTCCGTTATTGTAAAAATATACCAGCTCCGTGATCAGGCTTTCTCCTCCCCCTATCATACAGATGATGGCAGGCAGGCTGATTTCCAAATGGATCTGTACGCCCGCAAGCCGATGGAGGCAGTACCTCTTTAGTCTGGTCAGAAAAAGAGCAATGAGCGCAAGCGCGGCGAGGATTGCCCAGTAGGCCCCTGATGTGCCCGCCTGATAATATGCCTGCCGTATTTCATACCGGTAAGTCCACAAAAAGCTGTCGTTTTTCCATATAGCCGTGATATCTTCCTTCTGCTGCTTTGTGCAGGCGTAAATGAAAGTCATGTCCTTTGGTTTTTCATTAATGCGGTAAGTAAGTTTCTCCCTTCCCCCATCAAAGTAAACCGCGCCGGCATCCGCCAGATTATAATAATAGCCGCATTCCGCCAAATGATTCCCAAGCCATTTGCGCGCCATAATGCTTTGCGCATTTTTCAGAAGCTCATCGGGCTTTTCGTCCCTGACGGAAATATCCGCAAGGTTCCCCGCCTCGTCATACTCCATCATAACATAATAAACGTAAGGATTCTCCTCGTCCTTTCGGCTTTTATCCTGATAAAGGGCTTCTATCTCCCGGCCTGTGTTTTTCAGGATTTCCCCTGTTTTGTGATCCACCACACAGTAATCCAGATTTCTGAAAATTACATTTAAAATGTCGTTTTCCCAGCCTTCCATGACGGAGCTTACGGTTCTTTCCAGAGTGTCCTTATACTCCGTGAGGGTACCTTCCTCCACATCCATAACCTCCCCGTAATTCCCGTCGAAGCCATCCTCGGGCAGCGCATCCCCCTCCGAAAGTTTCTTTTCCTCTGTCCAAAGATACAAATCCGCATAGCCGATTTCCTCGCCCCGCACCTTGTCCAGCATACTTTTATAAAAAACAAGATTACCCTTATAAAAATACTGCAACAGCTCCCCGCTTCTTAAAGGATCCGTATAATAATTTGCCGCCTGCCTTTCAAAAACCGGATAACAGGCCATAAACGCCGCCACTGCCAGCATCACCGCAATCCCTGCGGCCAGAAAACTAAATTTTTTACTGCTTTTCAATTTTGTATCCAACGCCCCACACCACCTTTAAATATTTAGGTTCCTTCGGGTTGATTTCAATTTTTTCCCGAATTTTCCTGATATGCACCATAATGGTATCCGTATTGATTGCCTGCTCGTTCCACACTCTCTCATAGATTTCCTCGGCGCTGAAAACTCTGCCCGGATTTTTCATAAGCAGCAATAAAATTTTATACTCCAGAGGCGTCATCTTCACAGGTCTGCCGTCCACGCTGACCTCTACGCTCTCTTCGTTTAATTCCAGACCGCCAATCACATAAATTTTCTTATTTTGATTTTTCTCTCCTACTGCTTCTAAAAATTTCCCATATCTGCGCAGATGGGAATTGACCCGCGCAAGCAGCTCCATGGTGGTAAAGGGCTTGGTCACATAATCGTCCGCTCCCATATTCAGCCCCATAATTTTATCCACCTCCTCGGACTTTGCGGAGAGCATAATAACCGGAAACTCGTACCCTAGCTCCCGCACCTTCATCATCATGGTGATGCCGTCCATTCTTGGCATCATAACGTCCACAATGGCAAGATGAATCTCCTGATGTTTGATTTGTTCGATCCCCTCCACACCGTCCGATGCCTGGAACACGATATACCCCTGATTTTTTAAATAAATCTCAATTCCTTCCCTGATTTCCTTATCATCCTCGACAATCAAAATATGATATGCTTCCATTCTCACGCTCTCCCACTTTTTGCTTTTTAAACTTCCGGCATGCCGCTTTGCGGCACAAACAATGTCCCCTGCAGCTTTATCTGAGTGAAAAAAGCCGCTTGGGAAATATTATAAATTATTCTTTATCCGGAGTATACCATATTCCTGTTCCGATTCCTATCTCCATACCTCCTGTTCTCCCTCATTGCCCTGCCGTAAACAGCTTCGGCATAACCGGCCTCCGCCAGCCGGGCAATCCTTTCACTGCCGTAGTTTTCCGCCGTTCTGAGGGCTCCCTGCCGCAAAAAATCAATCTCTTTTCTCTCCAAAATGTCCATCAGCTTACCTGTAAACTCCCCCTTAACAGCCTCCGTCATATACCCGTTTTCCCCGTTTACCACCACGTCCCGGGTACCGCTGCCATAAAGCGCAAGCACAGGCGTTCCCGTCGCCATGGACTCTAACAATACAATCCCCTGAGTTTCCGACAATGAGGAAAACAAAAACAAATCCGACGCGCAGCAATAGTTTTTTACTTCCTGATTGGGGATTTTCCCTGAAAAAACAATTTCCCCGGTAAGCCCCAGATCGGCCGCTTTCTTTTCCAGCTTCCCCCTCTCCGGCCCGTCTCCAATCAGGACAAGGCGAAAGCAGCTCCCACAGGCTTCCTGAAATATTTTCATACTCTCAAGCAGAAATTCCAGATTTTTTTCCTTCGCAAGCCTTGCCACCGTGCAGAACAAATACTTTTTATCTCCCGCCAGCCTCTGCCTTATTTCAAAAACCCTCCGCCTGTCCGGATAAAAGCTGTCCTCATGAAGACCCGTAGGCACCACCCTTACCGGCGCTTCTATTCCAATCTCTTCCAGATAATCCTGCATCATAGGCGTGGGAGCAAAGACCATATCGCAGCGCTTTCCAAAACTTTTCACATAAGCCGGCATCAGCCTTTTTAATCCCGAAAGCCCCACATAATGTAAATACTGCTCATATCTGGTGTGATACGTAAACACCAGCGGCACATCATATTTCCAAGACAAATACTGCGCGGTCCGCCCTATCAGCATGGGATGATGCACGTGGATCACATCAAAATTTCCCTCCTGAAAGCGCCGCTCTATCTTAGCGTCCAGGCTGTCAGGCACCGAAAAACCGCAGGCCACCCCACGCAAAAGCGATTTATACCTCACCACACCTTTTTCTTCCTGCTGCCCGTCATAGGACGGCGCAAACACCACCACCTCATGGCCCCTGTCCCTTAAGCTCCGGGACAGCCTTTCTATGGAAACGGGCACCCCCGCTATAAATGGTTTGTAACTGTTTGTCATCATTGCAATCTTCATAAATCAATCCTCATATTCCTGATAATCTGTTGCCTCTCACGGACCGGCCCGCTCATAGCAATATCCCTGTAATCTTCAAATTTCCCAGAGCGTGTTTGAAAATTGCTTTCTGCCAGATGTGCGTCACAATTTGTGGGAGTTTAAGAGCATAAATGCTCTGACCAAATGAAGGAGGCGTAGCGGGCTACGTTGACTGAATTTGGTTCAAAAATCGCGCAAAGTGGGGCGTACAGATGGTAGGAATAAATTTTCAAACACGCTCTGGCATGCCGCCTGAGGCACAACTCCTGCATAAATTACGTGAAATAGTTCAAAACGGCATCCCCCATAAAATATCCGGCTCCCACAAAAACCAGATTCCAGACAAAAATCCCAAGCGTGGAGCTCACCGTGTATTGTATCAGGTTCATCTTTGAAACCCCTGCCGGGATGGAAACCAACGTCCGTATCATGGGAATCAGCTTGCTGAGAAAAATACCAAGGCTCCCCTTTCTCCGTATCCAGGCAAGCTTTTCTTCTATCACCGGCCTTTGCTTTGGAAATTTGTTTAAGTATCTCTGCAAAAACAGCTCGCCTCCCTTATATCCCAGATAGTACAAAATAAGGCTCCCCGTAAGTCCTGCCGCCACTGTGATAACTAGGGCCGATATAAAGGCTATATTGCCTTTCGCCGCCCATATGCCTGCAAGAGGCATGATTACCCCGGCCGGAAATCCCGGCAGATTCATATATTCCAGCAGCACAATCACAAAAATTGCTATCCCCCCATATTTTGTAAAATACTGCATGATTACATCCAGCGTCATGTTAATCCTCCCTTCCTGTCAATAACCCTCAAATTTGGGCGTTAGCACAAATTTGTTTTCACACTCCCCTCTCCTTTCTTCATCCCGCAGACATTCGTCCGCATCAATTACCCGGCCCTTACCTTTCTCCCGTAACATCAAATACCGTGAGGCACTATACTGTTACCTATCAGACAGTCTCTGATACACATCACGGCCGGTTTATTTTTATAGACAATTACTATTTGTTTTCTATAACGGATTATAAAGAGAGATTACCTCAAAAACCTGAACAACTTCCTGCATCAATTCTTAAGAACTTCTAAATATTAAGGGAAAAATTATAGAAAGGGGATCGTTGCCGTCCAAAAGAACTCTGAAATGAAAGCCCTATAACGAACATAAAGTTAAAAATAATACTTGCTTTTTCCTGCGCGTGACCCTATAATCGTCTACAGGAACTTAACAACCTTACGAAATTGCCAGGCAGGAAGCGTCTGTTTTCAGTTTGCGGCAGTTAGTAAGAAAACAATGGATGCCAGGCTTTGCCAGCCATCCTGATGTTAACAAAATATGCAGAGTAGATTTGTGCGCGTTAAGTGCCGGCTGAACAGGGAGTTGACAGCCGGACGAAAAGAACCGTCAGGTTTTTGCGGTGCACAGATCGCATCCCGCTGCAATGTGAGATATTTGTGCGCCACGTTTGCGGATGGTCCGCAAATTATATGCGTGTCAAAGTACGCATCGTGGGCACAAATTTATGAATTAAAAATCTTTCTTTTTAATTTTATCTCCTATTGTAGTAGAATGAGGTCTGCAAAGGAGGTAATTTTTTTATGAAAAGATTAGCAACTTTGTTCACCCAGTCTTACCAGGAAATGAAAAGTCTCCGCACGGTGACAATCTGCGGGCTTATGGCCGCAATTGCCGTTGCCCTTAGCGCCGTTGCTTCCATTGAGATTGGAAATTACATTAAGATTGGGTTTTCCGGTATTCCAAACCGGATAGTGGACTATCTGTTTGGCCCCGTGGTGGGAGGCTGTTTTGGAGGCGCGCTGGATATTATCAAATATTTGATAAAGCCCACCGGCATGTTTTTCCCCGGCTTTACCTTTGACGCTATATTAGCCGGTCTTATTTATGGCAGCTTCATGTACAAAAAACCAGTATCCTTACCACGGATCTTAATCGCCAAGCTGGCGGTGGTACTTGTCTGTAACATATTTTTTAATACTCTGTGGATATCCATTTTGTATGGAAAGGCATTCATGGTGCTTTTGCCCGCCCGTCTGCTTAAGAATGCCGTGATGTGGCCCATTGATTCCCTGATTCTTTTTATGGTCAGCAAGGCGCTCCATACATCCGGAATTTTTAAATCTGTTTCGGTCATGCAAAAATAGTTTTTATTCCCTCTGCCGGGGGCTGGCGTCACCCTTGCTAAGCCCCCAAGATGGGCCATCTGCAAAGTTAATTCTTAACAGTTCCTAAGTTGCTCAGCAATTTTCTATTGCCTGCTTTTGGTTACTTCAAATTCGTTTCTATCGGCAGGGATTTTTGACAAAGCCTGCGCTCTATACATTTCCTTTCAAATGTTTCCCAATCGCGTCCGCAATCACCTTACCGCCCGCCGCATTCGGATGGAGCCCGTCTCCCAAATGCAGGCCCTCCTTCATAAAATGCGCGTTCTCCGGCCTCCTGACGACTTCATCCAAATCCACAAGCCCGTCCGCCAAATCCTTATGGGCGCGAATCAGCATATTCAGCTCCTGCCTGATATCTTCCGACTGCCCCGCCGCCTGCCGGCTATCATTTGCAAAAGGCATAACCGTACTGAAATAGATCCTGCTGCCCTTCCCACGAGCCTTTTCTATCATAGATTTCAGTCCTTCAAAAACCATGGTCCCGGTAGGAACCTGTCCCTCCAGGCAAAAATCTATTCCATGCATGCAATCATTGATTCCCTCCATCAAAAATACAATATCAGGAACCGCATCTCCATACACATCCTCCTCAAATCTGTCCTGCCCAGCCCTTCCAAAGCATCTTCCACATCCCGGCATGTCTTTTACATAGCTGGCGTCATACAAAACCCGGTTCCCTCCGATTCCACAGTTGAGAAGTGCAAGCCTTCCCGGATATTTTTCGTAAAGGATGTCCTCAAGGGCGTCAAAGTAATAGGACATGTGGGTGATAGAATCCCCAAAACATGCCATCACCGTGACATCCTCCTTTGCCAAAACCTGCACGCCGCTTACGCCAAAAGCACCGTTGCAGATATGCTCGTCAAATTCAAAAAAGGAAAAGGTTTCCAGGGTTGATTTTCCTGATAAATCTTCTTTTTGGGTCTGATCACCCTGAAAGAAGACGCTCTGCCATCCTCTCCCGCTCCAGGTCTGGCAAAGGCTGTAAATCTCATGTTTCTCCTTCAAGTAAACGGATATTGCCAGCTCTTCGCCCGCCTCTAAAGAAAGCGGAATGCTGTCGCTATAAAATTCCTGGCCGGCAGGCACCGCAATCTGTGTGTTTCCCTGATAAGTCGCCTTTACGATCCCGGTTATCCGCCCGCTGTTTTTGTCAATCTTCCCCACACTCACCTGCTCTAGCAAAAGTGTATCCCTGTTAAACTTATTGGTAAATTTAATTTTAACCGCACTGCCGCCGACATTGTTTTTGATAAGGATTTTCTGTGTAATGTCCTCCACAGTACCTACCAACGTGCCAAAATCAATTGGGACATAACCCCATGTTTTCTTCCAATTCTCCATCTTTATACCCCCTGCATCATATTTCCATAGCCCATGCGGTAAATCCACGGGCCCGACCAAACAGATTCTGAAATACCTCTTTTCACATTAACCTGACAAACTGACAACCTCGCTTAAATTTGCCGATTATAGAATCTTTTTTCTATTCCTTATCCATATCAAGCAGCACTGTGCTTAAAGTCTCTCCCGGCAGGGTGATTTCATACAAATACCCCTGCAGACGAAGCGCCACGGGCAGCTGTCTTTTTTGCCGGTTGAGCAGCGCAAGCCCCACTGTCCCATCCGGATTTTTTACGGCGGCGGCTTCCACATCCTGTCCATACACGCTGATTCCCATGCGTCTGCTACCTGGCAGGATGGTGCGGGCAATCTGCCGGATATACGCATAGCTGACCGTGCAGGTATAGCTTCCGTCTTTCTCCGCAATCATCGGCGCGGCGAAACCTCCCGGCACATGCCTCGGTCCCCCTGTGCGATCCACAATCATATTCCAGTCAATCCACCGGTTCATGCCGTGATTGATATCCCCTATGATATCATGGGCATAATTTTGCGCATCCTGAAAATCCACTTCCAAAGGCGACATTTTGAAAAGTTCCTGCATCTCCGGCGGGAGCTCCTGCCGCTTATCCTCCGGCAAATCAAAGGCGGACACCTTGCCCGGAATATGCAGTCCACAGCTCTCCGAATGCATCAAAACCTTGTCCGGATACCTGCCTCTTAAAAGAGACAGCGCCTCAAAATGATCTCCCGTATACCAATGGTAGGCAAAGCCCTGAATCATATCCCCGGCCTCCCCATCCATCACCTCGTCAACATGTTCTATCATTCTCTCTTTGTTGTGGTCCCAGATGTAAAGCCCAATCTTTTTATGAAGCCCCGCCTCTCTCATAGCCGGATACAGGTGGCTGACCAGAAATTCCCTTTCCTGCTCCCCACTCCAGACGCAGCTGTCCCAGCTGGTGGCGGCGTTCGCTTCGTTCTGAACGGAAAGCATGGTCACGTTCAGCCCTTCTTCCAGATAAGCCTTCACATACTTTACCAGATATTTTGCCCAGGAAGCATAATATTCCGGTTTTAACCGCCCTCCAAAGCAGCGGTTCGGCCTGGTAAGATCTACGCTTTCTTCCTTTCCTCCATAAACGGCGGCGTCATTTTTCTTAATTTCCGGGGGCGTCTTCCACTGCACAGGCGGAGACCAGGGACTGAGCAGCACGCAAACCGGCTCCTTGCAGAGCGCCATCGCCTCCTTTACCACAGGAATAATATATTTTTTATCCCTGCCGATAGAAAAAGTTTGAAGTTCAGGATCCGCAAGAGGATTTTCCACCGCCTGGTATTCTTCCAGCGAATAATCGCAGCTGTCAATGGGGATTCTGATAAACCTTGCCTTTATCCCCTCTGCGCCGAACCAGCGCTTTATGGCTTCCCGCCTTACTTCCGGCTCCATTTTGGATAAAAGATAGCAGGCCGTCTCCGTCATGGCGCAGCCAAAGCCGTCTATTTCCTGAAAAAGATAATCCGGGTACAGGCCAACCACATTGGATTCTATCTGGCGATCCAGCTCCGCCTCCCTGTGCGCCTTAAGCCTTCTTTCTTCCCGGGAGACTTCCCCTGTTTCTTTGTTGTAATACGTTATTGTCTGCAGTGCTTCCATCTTCATGTCTCCTGACATTTTTCATTATCTCTTTTTATAATTGCCTCCTGAAAATTCCGATTGTGATTTGATTACTTCTTTCCAAGCCAAACCGATATTTCCGGATTTGCCACAGAACAGATGCTTATCACTTATAAAGTTACCTCTAATCTTTCATTTAGAACTACCTCTTTCAATCTTAAAAATCCGTAACTTCTCATTATATTTGTTACATTCCGATTCCATTCTCTTAAAATTCAGACACTGCTCTCTCGCTGTAAAATTTTCACCTGAAATATATTTTTGATAAAGAACATTTGCGGTATTGGCCAAATCACTTACATGTTCATTGCACCTTTCTAATTCTTTGATCAGAAGTTCCTTCTTCTTTCTTGTATCCATATTATCATGTTTACGAATTTTAGTATCAATCCGTTGTATCTGTGCATTTTCGACAGGTATCATAAGATTGAAATTTAAAACTCCTATCAGAGTACCATTATGTACGATTTTCTTGAAATCTATCTTATCACGCATCTTTTCGTGCTTTTTCTTAGGTTTTGACAATGGTACACAATATTTATGTTCATTGCATACAATAATTACGCCAAGAAAAGGGCGTTCATCTTTCCCTATCTGTGGCGATACGGAAAACACTCTATTGTCAATATTATGCAAATTCCTAATGTATTTCATGTCTATTCGATAGACTTCTAATGGTAGCTGTGTCATATAATTCTTCCCCGCGATGCTCCTCAAGATGCTCTCGCCAACCAAAAGTTGGTTTTAAGCATGGCATTTTCATCGCTATTCGCATAAAATATTTCAAGGACTATGTTACCATAGTCCTTGAATGTAGTGTCACCGCAGCGACGCTAACGCTTTTTGAACGTCCACTTGTTGGCAGGACTCTCCTTTAATAGTATTCTACCAAATAAGTGAATTTTGTCAATGACCTCCTGGAAATATTTACATAACAATATTGAAGCTAACAATATTGAAATACCTACAATTGGTCGAGCCTTTTTAAAATAATATCCTTTAATATTTTTCTTGCTTCTAATCAGCCTATACGCCATAGCAATGCGTAATTGACGGATTAAACGAAAAAATGCTATGATGAAATGGCACAATAACAGTTGGGGCACAGGCCGGACTGCCACCGGCGCAGTCTGCAGGAGGTACAGGAATCTATGACAAACGATTTTTCCGGAGGGAAAGTATGGCGCAATATTATCAGCCAGTCTATTCCCCTTATGCTTGCACAATTGGTACAGCTTTTATATAACGTGGTAGACCGCATTTATATCGGCCACCTGCCGGGGGCGGACTCTTTAGCCCTGACCGGCATTGGCCTGGCCTTTCCGCTCACCACATTGGTGGCCGCTTTCACATTCCTGTTCAGCACAGGGGGCACTCCCCTTTTTTCCATATCCAGAGGCGCGAAAGAAGAGGCGAGGGCCGAAAAGATACTCGGCAATGTCTTTTCTCTTTTGCTGCTCTCATCTTTCCTCATACTGCTCTTTTGCTATCTGCTGCGAAGGCCCATCCTTTATTTGTTTGGCGCCAGCGACGCGTCTTATGTATATGCGGACGCATACCTTAGAATTTACCTGCTGGGCACCTCCTTTTCCATGCTTTCCACCGGCCTGAACGGCTTTATCAACGCCCAGGGCTTTCCTAAAATGGGGATGATGACCACCCTTTTAGGCGCTATTTTAAATTTGATTCTGGATCCCTTATTTATATTTAGTTTCAAGATGGGGGTGGCGGGGGCGGCCCTTGCCACCGTGATAAGTCAAATTGCATCCTGTATCTGGGTCCTGCGGTTCCTGACAGGGAAAAAGGTGGAGCTTAGAATAAAAAAGCAGAATCTGAAGATAGACGTAAAGCTGATGTGGGAAATTATCCCTCTCGGCATGTCGGGCTTTATCATGCAGGCTACCAACTGTCTGGTTCAGGTGGTGTGCAACGCCACCTTAAAAATATATGGCGGAGATTTGTATGTGGGCATTATGACCGTAATCAATTCCGTGCGGGAAATCCTCTCCCTTCCGGTCAGCGGCCTTACCAGCGGCTCCCAGCCGGTGCTGGGCTATAATTACGGCGCAAAGCAGTATGAGAGGGTCTGTCAGGGAATCCGTTTTACCTCTATCATCGGTATTTTGTATACACTGGCAGCCTGGTTTGTTGTCATATGCTCCCCCCATCTTCTTCTCTCCATTTTTACCACGGACGCCGCTATGCTTGAGGCGGGAGCGGACGCGTTGCGGCTGTATTTTTTCGGCTTCTTTTTCATGGCCTTTCAGTTTGGCGGCCAGTCGTCTTTTACGGCGCTGGGATATTCCAAACAGGCGATTTTTTTCTCCCTCCTTCGCAAGGCTGTGATTGTGGCGCCCTTAACCGTTCTTCTGCCAAGACTTGGCTTCGGCGTGGACGGCATCTTTCTGGCGGAACCCATATCCAATGCAATCGGCGGCCTTGCCTGCTTTATCACTATGTACTTTACCCTGTATAGAAAGCTGAAAAAAATGCAGAGATAAGTAAATGCCTATCCCTGCGGTTTTTCGTCTTCTATTTCTTTTGGGAACTAAATGCGTTTGCAATCTTTTTCAAAGTATTATTAAGTCCTAACAGCACGAAAACGTCGCTTTTTTTCGTGGGTTCATCTGCCGGAGGATTGATAATCAGCGCTCCGGAACGCTTAATGGCAATGACATTTACCCCATATTTTTCACGGATTTTTAACTCTTTCAGGCTTTTGCCCGCCCAGCTGTCCAGGGTGCCCACATCCGCAATGGAGTATTCCTGTGTCAGCTCGATTGCGTCGAACAGGTTATTAAACGCCAGGTTATTGGCCAGATGCACCCCCATTTCCCTCTCCGGATAGACAATCTCATCCACGCCTATTTTGGTCAGAATCTTTCCCTGCATATCGTCATAGGCTTTGGCAATAATCTGTTTGATCCCCTGCTCCTTGGCCCAGATTGCCGCCAGCACCGAAGCGTCCAGGCTATGGCCGATAGAAATAATTGCCCCGTCAAAGTTCCTGCCGCCCAGTTCTTCTAAGGCGTCCTCATTTTTCACATCCACGCACATGGCAAGGGTGACATAATCCGCAATCTGTCCGATGCGGTTTTCGTTTTTGTCAATGGCAAGCACTCTGCACCCGTTGGCCTCCAACTGCTTTGCCACATTGCTGCCGAACCTCCCAAGCCCGATTACGATGTATTCTTTCTGCGTATTTTTTTTCATAGTTTACCCCATTTCTGCGAGGTGAACAAAGTTCACCTTTGCTTTATTGCGCATATCAAGTTTG
>ERZ777011.1972-NODE-1972-length-18491-cov-3.088251_pt1 | contig 18491 bp, 12 predicted proteins | sample MGYA00374964_ERZ777011 | MGnify/ENA primary metagenome ERZ777011 (study PRJEB29310, sample SAMD00008975) | mouse gut metagenome | study: EMG produced TPA metagenomics assembly of the Metagenome analysis of fecal microbiota from mouse which was promoted...
GGCGGCGCTTGATGACGATCTTGTCCTCCTCGATGGAGAGGATCTGCTCCGCGTAGGTCACCTGCGGAAGCCCGAGTTTCTCGGCCACCTGCGGACCCACCTGCGCCGTGTCGCCGTCGATGGCCTGCCGGCCCGCCACGATGATGTCGGGCTTGATCTCGGCCAGCGCCCGCGAAAGGGCATAGGAGGTGGCGAGGGTGTCCGCTCCGGCGAACGCCCGGTCGGTGAGGAGATAGCCGCCGTCGGCACCGCGGAACATCGCGTCGCGTATGATATCCGCCGCACGCAGCGGTCCCATGGTCAGGACATATACCGTGCTCCCTTCGCACATGTCCTTTATGGTCAGCGCCTGTTCGAGCGCATTCAGGTCTTCGGGGTTGAAGATGGCCGGCAGGGCGGCACGGTTCACCGTACCGTCGGCCTTCATGGCATCCTTACCCACGTTGCGCGTGTCGGGAACCTGCTTGGCGAGTACAACTACTTTCAACTGTTTTCCCATTTAGCTTAATTTTATTATATGTAACCGGGCCCTGCGGACGTACCGTACGGGGCACCCTCTGTTAGTTCGACATCCCAACGTCCCCCGCGGCGAAACGAAAGCAGACGGGCTACACAGCACATGAAAGCACTAACGAACTGCCTTTCAGACGCATCGTTCCAAACCGGGAACAGGCTTACGTACACCGTTCCAAATTAGGGTCGGATGCAAATTTACTGTTTTTTCCGAGAAAGGGATAAAAACCGCCCCATTTTTACGACACCGCACGCCTCTTTCCCCTGCCGCGCCGCGACAAAGACGCACAACTCGCTACTTCACAACACATTACTCCGCAACCGACCGATGTCTCCATCCCGAAAATCCCCGCCAGCGCCTCCGATTTACAATTATAATCGCTATATTAGCAAGCTTAAAATCCGGGAATGCGTAAATTCATTGGGGTCATACTGTTCCTTGTGTGCATCGCAGCACACGACGCCGGAGCGCAGGTCAACAAACAGTACTTCGTGTGGGTGGGCCGCGACATGGTCATGGACAACCGCTACCGGGAAGCGATCGAAACGCTCAACATCCTGCTGCGTGCCGACCCCGACGCCTACGAAGGCTACTTCTGGCGCGGCATCGCGAAATACAACCTCGACGACCTGCCCGGAGCCGAACGGGACTTCACCCTCACGCTCGCCAAAAACCCGGTCTACACCAACGCCTACCAGTTCCGCGCACTCACCCGTTCGCGGTCGGGCGACTACGAGGGGGCGATGGAGGATTTTGCCGAGGCCATCGAGCTGCGTCCCGACTACCCCGCCCCCTACTACAGCCGCGGGGTGACCAACCTCCTCGCGGGCCGCTACCGCGAAGCGGTGGACGACCTCGACATGTACATGCGTTTCAACCGGCGCAACGCCGACGCCTACGCCAACCGGGGCGTGGCCTACCTCAACCTGCAGGACACCGTCTCCGCCCGCGACGACTTCGACCGGGCCATCCGCACCAACCGGGAGTACCCGCGCGGCTACCTCGAACGCGGCTCGCTGCACATGGCACAACACCGGTACGACGATGCGCTCGCCGATTTCGATGCGGCCGTCCGGTGCGACACCTCCTGCATACCGGCCTACTTCCACCGGGCCATGGCCCACTACCGCAAACACGATCTGCGGCAGACGCTCGCCGATTTCGACCGGGTACTGGCACTCGACCCAGCCAGTGCGGTGACCTACTTCAACCGGGCGCTGGTGCGTACCGAAACGGGCGACTACAACCGCGCACTGGAGGACTACGACCGGGCGGCCGCCTATTCGCCGGAAAACGTACTCGTCTATTACAACCGTGCCGGCCTGCGTTTGCGGCTCGGCGAGCTGCAAGGCGCACTCGACGACTACGACCGCGCCATCGGGCTCTACCCCGACTTCGCCAGCGCCTACCTGGGCCGTGCTTCGGTCAGATACCTGCTGCGCGACAGCGAAGGCGCACGTCGCGACCGCTCCGCGGCCGAACAGAAGATCGCCGCCTACCGCGCAAGGCTGAGGAACGACGGCGAGCCCTCCTTCGCCGACACCTCCCGCCACTTCAACCGCCTGCTCTCGTTCGACACGCCGCTGACGGCCCGCAACGCCGCCGGCCGACGGAGCCAGGCGAGACTGCGCCCCTCCTACGGCTTCACCCTGCGTTCGGACGCGCATCCGGGCGAACACGCCATCCTCCATCCCGGCCAAGACGAAGCCGCGGAGTTCATCGCGGCGACGGGCGATCGGTGGATCGTATTCGGCTGCGAGGGGAGCGACCTTCCCGCTGCAGGAATCGTCGAAAAGGACGAAGCCGCCTCCGCAGCCATCGCGGCCCACGGCGGGCGCTGGCAGGACCACTTCATCCGGGGCATCACCCGTTCGCTGCTGAAGCAGTACACCGCCGCGATCGGCGCCCTGTCGAGCGCCATCGAGCTCTCTCCGCGCGATCCCTTCCTCTACATCGCCCGCAGTGCGGTGCAGGCCGAGATGACCGACTTCATCTCCTCCATGGACAACGAATATTCGCACATCTCGCTCGAGGGGGACCCGTCGACAACAAAACGCGACGAGGCCCGGACCTACGACTACCACGAAGCCATCTCCGACCTGAACAAGGCGGCCAGGCTCGGCCCGCAGCTCCCCTGCATCTACTACAACCGGGGCAACCTGCTGGCCCTTTCGGGGTGCTTCCAGGAGGCGTTCGACGACTATTCGCGTGCCATCGCCCTCGACCCGCACCTCGCGGAGGCCTATTTCAACCGCGGACTCGTACAGCTCTACATGAAAAAGAACCGCGCGGGCCTGCTCGACATCAGCAAGGCGGGCGAACTGGGCATCGGCGAAGCCTACGACGTACTGCGGCTCTACCCGGAGGAGGAGCGGGAGTGACGGAAAGAACGACAACCATAAACCACAAAAACAAATAATGAAGAAAAAATGACACAGACAATTCAAAGAAAGCTCAACGACTCGGTCGTGGCAAGGTGGGGGGCGCTGATCCTCATCGCCCTGATGATGTTCTTCGCCTACATGTTCGTGGATGTGATCTCCCCGATCTCGTCCCTTCTGGAGACGCAGCGGGGCTGGTCGCCGGACGTTTACGGTACGGTGGTAGGCTCGGAGTACTTCCTCAACGTATTCGTACTGTTCCTGATCTTCGCAGGTATCATCCTCGACAAGATGGGGGTACGTTTCACGGGGCTGCTTTCGGCCGGCCTCATGATCGTCGGTGCCGGCATCAAGCTCTACGGCATCAGCGACTATTTCGTCGGCGGCGGCTTCGGCTGGGAGTTCTTCAATTCGTTCTGGCCCTCGATGCCCGGTAGCGCGAAGGTGGCCTGCATCGGCTTCGCCATCTTCGGATGCGGCGCCGAGATGGCCGGCGTCACCGTTTCCCGTGCGATCGCACGCTGGTTCGACGGCAAAGAGATGGCACTCGCCATGGGCGTGGAGATGGCGATCGCACGCCTGGGTGTGACGGCCGTCTTCTTCCTCTCGCCCCGCATCGCCGACATGGCTCCCGTCAGCGTGGTACGCCCGGTAGCCCTGGTGGGCGCCCTGCTCTGCATCGGGTTCCTCACCTTCCTGGTGTTCACCTTCATGGACCGCAAACTCGACCGGCAGATGGGCAACATCGCCGAAGTGGAAGAGGATCAGTTCAAGGTGAAGGACCTGGGCAATCTCTTCGGAAGCAAGACCTTCATGATCGTGGCTTTCCTCTGCGTGCTCTACTATTCGGCCATCTTCCCCTTCCAGAAATTCGCCGTACCGATGCTCCAGAACACCCTGGGCATCACCAGCCAGGAGGCCTCCGACCTCTTCGCATGGTTCCCGATCGGCGCCATGGTGCTCACCCCGCTGCTGGGCGCATTCCTCGACTTCAAGGGCAAGGGCGCCACGATGCTCATCCTGGGCGCCATCCTCATGTGCGCATGCCACCTCACCTTCGCACTCGTTCCGCTGACCAAACCCATCGCCTACCTCGCCATCATCCTGCTGGGCGTATCGTTCTCGCTCGTACCGGCCGCACTCTGGCCCTCGGTACCCAAACTGGTGGACGGCAGGTACCTGGGTTCGGGTTACTCGGTGATCTTCTGGATACAGAACCTCGGGCTGTGGGCCTTCCCGCTCATCATCGGCAAGACGCTCCAGGCCACCAACCCCGGCGTATCCGAACAGATCCAGGCCGGCGTAGAGGGCGTTACCTACAACTACACGGTACCGATGCTCGTCTTCGCAAGCCTCGGCGTGCTGGCCTTCTTCCTCGGTCTGTGGCTCAAGCGCCTCGACACGAAAAACCACTACGGGCTGGAACTTCCCAACGTCAGGAAGTAATCCTCCCTCCGAACACCGACGACAAGGGGCTGTCCTGGATAGGACAGCCCCTTGTTTTTTAGCTCTTTACAAAAGCGATCCGGCAAAACGCCCCGATGCAGGGCCCCACGACTCCGAGTCGGAAAAGGAGAGCACGCCCGGGCGACGAATCGACGGAGAAAAGAAGCCCCGACCGCCGTGACAGGCACGGTCTCCTTCGCTCCGTTCCGCCGGCATGTCCCTTGGGAAGACGCCTCCGGCGGCACGTCCTTAGCGACGGCGTTTGCGGCGCGATTTTCCCTGCCGTCTCTCCGGCTCGCGGTCGGGCTTGGCGGCGGGAGCCTGCCCTATCGGATGCAGTTTCCCGGTACCGAACTCGATGGTTCCCACCAGCTCGAAATCCAGCAGTTTGCGGACGAGGTCGGCGTTCTTCACCCGGATGCGCACATTCTCCCCGAGGGTGAGAGTGCGTCCGGTGCGGTGCCCCCGCAGGGCGTAGTTCTCCTCGTCGAACATGTATACGTCGTCGGCAATATCCCTCACGGCGACCATTCCCTCGATGTGCGTGGCATCCAGCTCGACATAGACGCCGCGGTCGGTCACGCCCGAAATGACGCCGTCGAACTCCTGCCCGATCTTGTCCTCCATGAACTCCACCATCTTGTACTTCACCGAGGCGCGTTCGGCTTCGGCGGCCACCACTTCCATATCGGAGGAGTGCTCGCACTGCTCGTTGTAGAACGCCACGTCGGCCGACTTGCCTCCGGCAAGGTAACGGGCCAGCAGGCGGTGCACCATCATATCCGGATAGCGGCGGATGGGCGAAGTGAAATGGGTATAGTAGGGAAATGCGAGCCCGTAGTGCCCGATGTTGTCGGTCGAATAGTAGGCCTTCGCCATGGAACGGATGGCGAGGGTGGAGATGACGTTCTCCTCGCTCTTACCCTTTATCTCCTTGAGCAGTCGGTTGATCTCGCGGGAGATCTCCTTCCCTTTCGCATCGGACTTGAAGTAGTAGCCGAACTTGAGGATGAAATTGCTGAAACGCGCCAGCTTGTCGGGATCGGGCTTGTCGTGCACGCGGTAGACGAACGTCCGTTCCGCATTGGCGCCCTTGCCCCGCTTCCGGCCGACGAACTCGGCCACCTTGCGGTTGGCCAGCAGCATGAACTCCTCGATCAACTGGTTGGCCTCCTTCTGCACCTTGAAGTAGACCCCCGTGGGTTTCCCCTTCTCGTCGAGGGTGAACTTCGCCTCTTCGCGTCCGAAGGTGATCGCACCGTTGCGGAAACGCTCCGCACGCATCTTCTGAGCGAGCATGTTCAGCGTGAGAACCTCTTCGCTGAAGTCCCCTTCGCCGGTCTCGATGATGCGCTGCGCCTCCTCGTAGGTAAAGCGGCGGTCGGAACGAATGACGGTACGCCCCAGCCACTCGCCCGTGATATTCAGATCGGCGTCGATCTCGAACACCGCCGAGAAGCAAAGTTTCTCCTCCAGGGGACGCAACGAACAGAGGTAGTTGGAGAGCTTCTCCGGCAGCATGGGGATCGTGCGGTCCACCAGATAGACCGACGTGGCACGCTCGCGCCCTTCGGCCTCGATGATCCCCTCCTCCTTCACGTAATAGGTGACGTCGGCGATATGCACGCCCACCTCCCACTTGTTCTCACCCACGGAGCGTACCGAAAGCGCATCGTCGAAGTCCTTGGCATCGGCCGGGTCGATGGTGAAGGTCGTCACGCCGCGGAAATCGCGACGCCGGGCGATCTCGTCGGCGGGTATCGCCTCCGGAATGGCATCGGCCGCCTTCTCCACCTCTTCCGGATACTTGTAGGGAAGGTTGAATTCGGCGAGTATGGCGTGCATCTCGGTATCGTTGTCGCCCGCCGGACCGAGTACGTCGAGTATCTCGCCCGTCGGCGACTTGGTGTCCGCCGGCCACTCCTTGATCTTCACCACGACCTTATCCCCGTCGCTGAGCTCCATTCCTTTGGTGTACACGAAGATGTCGTAGGGCATCTTGCGCGAGTCGACCCGCACGAAAGCATGGTTGCGGGTGAGTTCCACCCGTCCCACATACTGTTTGTCGGCCCGGCGGACGATCTCGGTGATCTCCCCTTCCGGGTCGCCGTTGCGCTTGCGGCGGACGATCACCAGCTTCACCAGGTCGTCCTGCAACGCATGATTGGTATTCCGTCCGTCGACGTAAACGTCCTTGTCGAACCCTTCCACCTTCACATAGGCCGCCCCGGAAGGCACGAGGTCCACGACACCCTCGTAGACGGGCATCTGCGAGGTACTCAGCCGGTACTTGCCGGGCAGAGCCTCCACCACCGTTCCCTGCCGGAGCATGTCGTCGACGATCTCCCGGGTACGGTAACGGCCCTCCTTGTCGTTCCCGCCGCTGGCCGAGGCGAGGTTCTTTATCGTATATTGCTTGCCCGGAAACGAGCGGAACAACTCCGCTATCGCCGCGCTGCGGTCGGTTCCACGTTTTGGCGAGAGCCCCTTCGGCCCTCCTTCGGTCTTCTTCTTAGACATATCATCTCATAATTTCTCGTTCCAAAGGTACACATAAAAAACCGGTTATCACCACCGTATTCCCCGATCGGGGGACAGACGTTCCCATTTTGGCGCTCCCGGCGAGCCGGGCGGGCCGGGATTCGCCGCCTGCCGCACGACAAAAGGCAGAATAATTGCATAGTTCTGAAATCCGGAAAACGACATCATCGCCATGAAGAACATACGTATCAAACGCCTCTCCCGCAAAGGACGGCTGCTGCTGAGCGCGGGCATCGTCCTGGCCGTTCTGCTGGGCGCCTGGTTCGGCGTACAGGCCTGGCTGGGCCATGAAGTGACACGGCTGCTGGAGAGCGAGCCGATCAACCTCGACGGAAGCGCCTACACCACCGATATCAAGAGCGTACGGGTAGACCTCGCACGCCGCAGCATCACCCTGCGCGGCGTGAGCCTGAAGAATCAGAAGGGAACCCGGACCCGAAAGGACGGCCCCATTCCCCTGCTCGAAGCCCGCGCGGCACGGGTGAGCGCCTCGGGCATCCATTTCCGCAAGGGGAAAGGCGACAAGCCGGGAATCCTGCGCATCCGCACCATCCGGATCGACACTCCCGACATCACCTTCGAAGGGGTACCCGGTACCGCATGCGACACCTGCGGCACACCGAACGCCGCCCTGCGGAAAATGAGGCTCTCCGTCGAACGCTTCGCCGTAACCGGCGCCACGATCCGGGCGGGGGTGTGGCAAGAAGGCGAAAAACACACCTTCGCCGCCACAGGACTCGATGCGACCCTGCGCGACATCGCGCTCGGCGATACGCTGTCCGGCGGGAAGACGCCGAAGGCCGCACTCTCCGCCCTTTCCCTCTCCGCCGGACAACTCGCCTACACGCTCAAGAACGGAGCGCTGAAGGTCGAGGCGGACTCCCTCGCGGTCGATTCGGAAGCGGGAACGTTCGCGGCGGCACGGCTGGCCCTGCTGCCCCAGTACGACAAATACCAATACGCGCTGCGGGTGGGCGACCACACGGACTGGCTGGCACTCGATGTCAGGGAGGTCGCGGGCACGGGGTTGCGGCTCCCCTTCCCGGGCAACGACCAATTGCTGCATGCCGATTCGGTCCGGGTGGGAAGCGTCGCCATCGCGAGCTACAAAGACCGCAACCAGCCCCAATCGCCTGCCGTCCGTCCGATGCTCTACACCTCGGTACAACGCATTCCGGCGGGCTTCGATATTCCGTTCATCGACGTCCGCCACATCGACATCCGTTACGAGGAGGTGTCTCAGGGGGCCACTCTGCCCGGAGTGATCACCTTCACCGACATGGCCGCCCGGATCACCGGCCTGACCAACCGCCCCGCCCGGGAATCGCAACAATACCGGATCGATGCCGAAGGCTATCTCCTGGGCGGAGCACGCGTCCGCTCCACCCTCGCGCTGCCGGCCGACAGCCGCAACGACTTCTTCGCGCTCGCGGCAGAAGTAGGCCCCATGTCGGCCACAATCGCCTCGCCCGTCACCGAACCCATCGCCAACATCCGCATCGTGTCGGGCTCCATCCACTCGGTGACCGTGGCGCTGTCGGGCAACTCCCGCGAAGCGCAGGCCACAGTGGAGATGCCTTACGACGACCTGCAGATCGCCATCCTGCACAAGAACGACCCCGACCGGCAGCGGAAACTGCTCACCACCATCGCCAACGACATGGTGCTGCACCGCAGCAACCCCGAAGGCGACAGGCTGCGCATCGGCCACGGCCGCCACGAGCGCGATCCCTACAAATCCTTCTGGAACTACCTCTGGAAGACCTCTTTCGTCGGCGTAGCCGACATCGTGATGTAGCGCACGGCACGAGGAGGCCCGTTGTCACGAAGACGCAAGACGCCGTCAAGGCGGGATGGGAACGTGCGTTCCCATCCCGCCTTGATGCATCCGGCCACGCCGCTACGCAGCAGCCGGTATCCCGACACGAGCTCCCCGCCCGCAGACGGCGCCTCACATTGCCGAAAGGGGATAGACGATGTCCTTCACCTGTTCGATCACCTTCCGGGCCGCCTCGTAGCCGATATCGAAAATCTCCCGTCCCTTGTCGAGCTGCGTATTGCCGTAGACGGCAAGACCGTCGGGTTCGATCAGCATATCGGCGTTGCGCCGGTCGTGGATGACGTTGCAATGCGACATCAGGTGATAGGTGCGCAGCAGAATGCCGAACACATTGTGGCGGTAATCCCGGTCGGGGACGATCCTGCTGAGGTTGACGGCCACCACCTTCTCGCATTTGCCCCGAAGAAGCGACACGGGCAGGTTCATCAACACCCCGCCGTCCACGTAGCGGTCGCCATCGATTTCAATGGGAGTAAACAGGCCGGGGACGCAGCAGGAGGCCGCCACGCGGGGAGCGATCTCCCCCTCCCGGAAGTGTACGCTCAACCCCGTATCGAGGTCGGTCGCCGTCACCACCAGCGGCAAGGCAAGCTCCTCGATGCGCTTCACCGAAAGGGTTTCACGCAGAAACCCGTAGAAATTGTCGAGATTCATAAAGCCCCCGCGCGAGCGAGTGAACCCCGTAAAACTCCGGAACTCTTTGCTCATGAAGAGTTCCAACACCTGCTTCGGTGTCTTGCCGTCGGCAATGAACACCCCCGCCACCGCGCCGATGCTCACCCCCGCGATGATATCGGGCCTGATGCCGTACTCGAAAAGCGCCTGAAGCGCCCCCAGGTGGGCATATCCTTTCACAAAGCCGCCGCTGAGGGCAAACCCCGTTCCGTAACACTCGTCCGCCATATATCGATCCGTTTTTCTTTTCACCGCCGCCCCGCTCCGGAACGCCCGGAGCTTCCCGACAGGCGGCAGCGCCACCGCTAAGATACGCAATAAAACCGCGCCGCCAACAGGTCGCAGGACAATCGCCCGCCCCACTCCATACCGCCATCGCCCGTTCCGAACTCCCGCTGCGGCTCCGCTGTTTTCGTTCATATGCAAAAATAATGAATAAAAATTTCACCGCTTCGGAAAAAGATATTATATTTACAACCGAAACCAATATTTTAAAACTCAAATCAGGTCTTATGAAAAAATTCCACTTGATCGCAACCCTCTGCCTGCTCGGGCTGTTCGCCTGCGAGAAAGAGCCCGTACAACCTCCCGTTCCCCCCGGACCGAAGCCCGGCCAACTGGAGATCAGCATCGCGGAAAAGAGTTTCAATTCGGTAAGCTATACGGTCACGACCGGCGAAAACGGCGAAACCTACCTGCACACCATGTACGACAAGAGTTTCTACGACGGCGTGGTGGGTGTATTCTACAAGCCCGAAGAACTGCTCAAGAAGGATGGCACGAAGGGCTCCGGCACGGCCACCTTCACCGTGAATCACAACCAGCCCTATCCCGACGGCACCACGATCTTCATTCTCGGCGAGGCCGACTACATCATACTCGCGGCCATGTGCAACGACAAGGGAGAGATCACCGGCGAGATCGTGACCCACAATGTCCGTACCGACGACGTGACTCCCTCGACGGCCCGCATCGCCCTGGCGCTTGACCAGGACAAGACCACCTCGACCACGCTGGCGGTCAAACTGACGCCCGACCCGGAGGTGGATTACTACTACGCCGTACCTTTCCAGAAAGACGATTACGACACCAACTATGCACAGACGCCGAAGGCCGAAATGATGAAAATGCTCCTGCGTTACAGCGATGAGCTGGAAGGCGAGCAGACAAGGGAGTGGTCGAACCTCACCCCCGCCACCGATTATTACGTGGTCGTTTACGGAATGGCCGACGGTCTTCCCACCTCGATCGAGGCTTTCCCGTGCCGTACGCTGGAACCGCAACTGGCGCCTCCCACCATCGAGCTGGCTGCCGGACCGGGAACGGGCGAGAACGGCTATGAAGCACACAACAGCCTGATCGTCCGCCTGAAAGCGACCGGTGCCGTGGCCGGATACTACTATTTCGACACCGTCAGCGGCTACGAGGCCAACATCTCCTACGGCTATACCGACGAGACCCTTCCCCAATCGTACGGCAACCCGATCGACTCGGAAAGCATCGCCCTCATGACGAGTGCCGAAGGTACCGTGAGCGCCCACCGGAAGCTGCTTCCCGACACCGAATACATCGTGCTGGTCGCCATATCGAACGAAGAAGGCACCACCGTGATCGGGAAAACGACGGGCACGACCGGCACGACACCGCTGATCCCGCCCGTGGAATCCGACCTGTTCGACATCCTGCCCGGAGAGTGGACGGCCATGATGACCGGACAGATCGGAGGCACCGGCGAAGAGCAGACCATCCTGTTCCCCGTCACCATCGCCCCCGGAGCCGACAGCCAGACGGCTCTCGAATACCGGGCCTACAACCGCCTCGTGTGTCTGGGCTTCAATTACGACGGAGAGCTTCCCTACTTCTCCCCGGAAGCCCTGCTCGCAGGGCAGGTACCCGGCCTGGACTATAACCCCTGGGAAGGCAACGAAACCGCCGCACGGAAGGACTACGGTCCCAAGTGGTTCCTGGAGATCGCGGCCGACGGCACGGTGACCGTTCCCGCCGACGACGAAACCTCGTTCCACTACCTCAAGAACTACCAGAACTACTTGCTGGGCATGTCGGCCAGCGGAGCCTACTACCTCTTCGGAAAGGAGTTTGAGGTGGAGATCGAACCGGACGGAAACACCCTCACGGTGAAGGGCTACGAGGCGGACGGAGAAACCTACTATCCGAGCGTACTCTTCGACAACTACGGCGACTTCGGCATCGACTTCAAGGGCACGTCGGACATCATCCTGAGCCGTAACGGCGGCCCGATGCCTCCGATAGAGACTCCCGTGTCGTTCCGCAGCAACCGTACGCAGGAACGCCCGGCGGCACCGATAACCTTCACGCAAGGCATCGCACCCCGGTCGGCAATCCGTTAACCGCACGGGACAGACATCCCCCCTTTCGGGGCAATCAGGGAGGCCGGTCGGCCTCCCTGATTCATTTCGTCGGAGGCCGTCCTGCGGCTCCGGCAAGAGCGAACGGAGCGGCACCGGCTCGGCCCCCGAAACAAGAAACCGCACCATACGCCGCACGCCGATCGGACACGCCCCACCATCGCCGAACACCGTGCGGCCGCCTTTTGCCGGCCGGAACGACCGCCGGAGGCCCCGTACCGCACGCTGCACCTCCGAAAGCCACCCTCACCCTCCGCCGACCGAAGGGTACCGGAGCAGGTGCCCGGCATGCCGAAAACGGCCCGATGATAAGTTGTTGCGTTTTCCGACCGGAATGTCTACCTTGCGAACGACAAACAGGGCCGCAGGCTACCGGTCCTACAAAACTACCGAACGCATGATGAAAAGATTGTTATTACCGCTCATGGCAGCCCTGCTGGCATGCACGACGATCAACGGACAGGAGGTGACGGGCGACTGGTACGGCACCCTGACGATCGGTTCTCAGAAACTCGCACTGGTATTCCACATCGCCGAAAACGAAGGTGTCTACACCACCGTCATGGACAGCCCCGACCAGCACGCCGAAGGGCTGACCACCACCGCAACAACCTTCGACGGAACGACTCTCACCGTCACGGCGACCACCTTGGGCATGACCTACGAAGGCTCCCTCGTCGCAGACTCCCTGACAGGGACTTTCCGTCAGAACGGGCTCAGGCTGCCGCTGACTTTCACGCGCCGCAAGCAGGAACGCGCAAGACCGCAGACACCCCGGCCGCCCTACCCCTACACCGCGGAGGAGGTGGTGTTCGACAACCCCGCAGCAGGCATCGCCCTCGCCGGCACGCTGACTCTGCCCGCCGGAGAGGGGCCCTTTCCGGCCGTCGTACTGGTGACCGGTTCGGGTGCTCAGAACCGCGACGAGGAGCTGTTCGGCCACAAGCCTTTTCTCGTGACGGCCGACTACCTGACGCGCCGCGGAATCGCCATCCTGCGTTACGACGACCGGGGGACGGCCGCATCCGAAGGGAACTACGCCTCGGCCACGTTGCAGGACCTCGCCTCGGACGCGGCATGCGCCCTGCGCTGGCTCGCCGCCCGTCCCGAAACGGGCGCCACGGGGATCATCGGTCACAGCGAGGGCGGCGTCATCGCCTATATGCTGGCCGGCGGCGGCGAGAGCCCCGACTTCATCGTTTCGATGGCCGGCCCCGCCGTGACCGGCACGGAATGCTTGCGCACGCAACGACACCTCATCTCCCGGAAACTGGGCCTTTCGGAGGAGGCGTACCGACAGAACGAACTGCTGGTGGAACGGGTGACGGAGCTCACCGACCGCTACGCCGGCGACTACATCGAGACCCACCTCGACTCGCTGGCGGCTTCGCTGCTCCCGCCCGCCATGCACACCGATCCCGCCGCCCTCGAACAGATGCGCACGGTACTCGCCCAGGCGGCGGCACCCGAAATGGTATCGCTCCGGCGTTACGACCCCGCCGCCGACCTGGCCCGTATCGCCTGTCCCCTCCTGGCCATCGTGGGAGAGAAAGACACGCAGGTTCCGCCGTCGGTCGTCGAGGGGCCGCTGCGCGAGGGCATCGCCCCCGATACGGAACTCACCATCAAGGTGTACCCCGGGTTGAACCACCTCTTTCAGCACGCCGCGACGGGGCTTCCCTCCGAATACGGAGCGATCGAAGAGACCCTCGCTCCGGACGTACTCGCCGATATGGCTGCATGGGTCCTACGGGTAGCTGAGCGCCGCTGACACCCCGCTTCGCACGCGATAAGGGGCACAAGGCGTACAGGGCCTCAAGGACGGCCCGTCCGCGCACAACCGGCACGGCGCTCCCGCCCTGCCGCACGCTTTGCGGCAGGAATCCCGCAAAAAGAAGAGCCGCAAGGAGAGGCCTGTCGCCTCTCCTTGCGGCCTTTTCGTATCCTCGTCCCTGCGTTACCGCTGCGGACGGTAGCGGACTTCGATAATCTCCTCCTCGCGAAAAAATCGAGAGGCCTCGATGCGGGCGTTCTCCACGCTGTCGGACGCATGCACCGCATTGCGGGTGACGCTCTCGCCGTACATCCGGCGCAACGTCCCTTCCTCCGCCCGGGCCGGGTCGGTATCTCCGACGAGCCGCCGCAATTGGGCCACGGCATGCTCCCGCTCCAGCAACAGCACCACGCAGGCCCCGGAGGTCATAAAGTCTACGAGTTCGTCGAAAAACGCCTTGTGCCGATGCACGGCATAGAACTTCTCCGCATCGTTGCGGCTCATGCAGACCAGCCGCATGGCGATGATCCGGAAGCCCTCCCGCAGGAAAGCGTCCACGATCCGACCCGTAGCGCCCGCCGCCACGGCATTGGGTTTAATGATGGTGAATGTCCTCTCCTCCATACGCATCCTCGATTTCAAAGGCCGGCACCATGCCGACCGTTTCCTGCAAGGATACAAAAACCGTTCCCCGAAAGCGCCGTACAGCCCCGGCGACTCCACCTCCGACAGGCGCAGGTGTAGAAAAGCCCCTGCCCGGCCGGGGCAGAGGCAATACGTGAAACGGCAACAGGGAGCCTACTCCTCCTCGGCCGGACGAGCCGTCGTATAGGTTTCCCACTTCTCGAGCACGGCGCGGAAATCGGCGGGCAACTCGCTGTCGAACTCCATGCGCTGCCGGGAGGAAGGGTGCTCGAAGCCCAGACTCCGCGCATGCAGCGCATGCCGCGGCATGGTGGCGAAGCAGTTGTCGATGAACTGTTTGTACTTGGCGAACGTGGTACCTTTGAGGATGCGGTCGCCGCCGTAACGCTCGTCGTTGAACAGCGGATGCCCGATGTATTCCATGTGGACGCGTATCTGATGGGTACGCCCCGTTTCGAGGCGGCACTCCACGAGCGTGACGTAGCCGTAGCGCCTGAGCACCCGGTAGTGCGTCACGGCATGCTTGCCCTCGCTGCCGTCGGGAAAGACGGCCATGCGGAGCCGGTCGCGCACGCTGCGCCCGATATGACCGGTCACGGTACCCTCGTCCTCCTCGAAATTGCCCCACACGAGGGCCACGTAACGCCGCGAGACCGTATGCTCGAAGAACTGACGGGCCAGGCGGGCGTGGGCCCGCTCGTTCTTGGCCACCACCAGCAGACCGGAGGTGTTCTTGTCGATGCGGTGCACCAGACCGGCACGCATGTCCCCCTCCTGAAACAGGGGAAGATCCTTCAGATGCCACGTGAGCGCATTGACGAGCGTACCGCTGTAGTTGCCGTGTCCCGGATGCACGACCAGTCCGGCCGGCTTGTTGAGCACGATGAGGTCGTCGTCCTCATGAACGATGTCGAGAGGAATATCCTCGGCGATGATCTCCACCTCGCGCTTGGGATAGGGCATCACGAGGGAGATGCGGTCGAGCGGCTTCACCTTGTAACTCGCCTTCACCGCCGTGCCGTTCACCAGGATGTTTCCTCCGTCGGCCGCCGCCTGCACCCTGCTTCGCGAACAGTTTTCGAGTCTCACCGTCAGGTATTTGTCTATGCGGAGCATGGCCTGACCCCGGTCTACCGTGACGGCGAAATGCTCGTACAACTCATCCTGCTGGTCTTCCAACTCCTCCGGTATCCCGTCGATATATGCTGTCTGGGTATTCTCCACTGAACAAAAGATTTTTACGTATGCCTCGCTCCGGTCCGCAACGTGCGCCCCCGACGATCGGTCCGCGCACCGACGCCCGACCGAGCCCTCTATTCAAAAAATTCGCTGCCGTCGTCCTGCCGTATCGTGCCGCCGTACTCCTCCAGCGAACGTTGAATGGCATCCTCTCTCGCACGGCTTCTCTCCTGCGGCCTCGCCTCGCCGTTCTCTATCCGGATCGCCCAGTCCAGCTCCCGCTGCAACTCTTCACCCGCATATCCCTGTGCCGACAGGCTGTCGCGCAGCGCCTCTTCGCGGGCCGCAACCCGGTCGCCGTAGCGGTCGGAGCGCGACACGCCCGATGCCACGGTCGTCGAATCGAGCGACAGTCCCAGCGCGACCCCCGTTCCGAGCGCCACGCGACGGCCCTGATCGGGCGTCTGCTTATACACCCGGGCGAAGCGGGCATTCATCCGGTCGATATCCTGCTCCATGGCCACACCGGACACATTGAGTCCCGCCTCCCACAAGCGGCTCTTGGCCTCCCGCAGGGGCAGTCCCACCACCCGCGGCACGGCCACCGGATCGGCTCCCGGCGCACGCCCCACGGTGAGCACCACTCCGCTCCCCATGCGGGCACGGACCCGGCCGTCGGCCGTCACCGTCTGCCTCCCCACGCGCTGTTCGAGGACGTTGTTGGTGGCGATATCGTTCACATAAACGAGTTTCTCGATCTCCAGTCCGGCTGTTTCGAGAATGTTCTTGGCCTGCCGGAGCGAATATCCCGCCACATAGGGTACGTCCACCATGCGCTGCTGCGAGGAGTTCACCGTCACGTAGATGCGGCGTCCGGGCTTCACCTCGGTACCCGCCGCAGGCCGCTGCTCCAGGATGACGCCGGGATCGAAAGCCGGCATATAGAGCGAATCGTTGATCTCTATCCGCAATTTGTCCCGCTCCGAAAGCGCCACGGCCTCGCCGAGCGTCAGGCTGACGAACTCCGGCACCCGGACGTGGCGGTTGTGGCGCGTAAAGCGATTCAGCAGGAGGTTCGCCGCAAACAACACGATGACGAGCAGGCTCACCGCCAGCACCACGTTACGTACCACGTAATTGTTCCACAACCTGCGGACCTGCTCCCCGGCGGAACGTTTCCCGTTATTTCCCATTTTCCGATTCCGATTAACCGACAGGACGACGCCTACCGGACGATTTCATTATAAAAAGTATCTCGTTCGACCGCCCGCAGCCCGGCCGATGCGGCCATGGCATGCATATCCTCCACCGTAAGGCGGGGCTTCTCCTCCGCACCCGCCATGGAGTAGATCCGGGTCGAATCGTCTATCGTACCGTCCATGTCGTCGGCACCGAAACCGAGCGCCATCTCCGCCGTCTGTTTCCCGTACATCACCCAATAGGCCTTGACATGCGGAAAGTTGTCGAGATAGATGCGCGACATGGCCAACGTACGCATGTCCTCCGTCACGGGCACCTCCTCCAGCCCCTCGCCGAGGCGGTTGCCCGCCCGACGGAACTTGAGCGGAATGAAGGCGTCGAAACCGCCCGTCTCGTCCTGCAACGTACGGAGCCTGTCGAGGTGATCGATCCGCTGAGCGACGGTTTCCACATGGCCGTAAAGCATGGTGGCGTTGCTCCGGATGCCGAGCCGGTGCGCGGCGCGGTGGAGGGAGAGCCACACCTGCGCACTCCCCTTCTCCGGACAGATCCGTGCCCGAAGCTCCTCGTCGAAGATCTCGGCCCCTCCGCCGGGTATGGCCTCCATGCCGGCCTCCCGAAGCAGCCGCAGCCCCTCGTCGTAGGCCATTCCCGCCTTGTCGATCATGTAGGCGAGCTCGATGGCCGTGAACGCCTTCACGGCTACCTGAGGCATGACACGCTTCACCAGCCGTATCATCTCCGCATAGAACCAGATGTCGTGGTCGGGATGGACGCCCCCCACGATGTGCACCTCCGTCACTCCGCTGTCGCGGCGTGCCCGCACGATCTCCTCGATCTGAGCGAGCGAATGGTTCCACGCTCCCGGCTCGCCCGCCCCGCGACGGTACGAACAGAAACGACAGTTGAAGAGGCAGATGTTGGTGGGCTCGATGTGGAAATTGCGGTTATAATAGACCACATCGCCGCTCTTGCGACGCCGTACGCCGCAGGCCAGTTCGGCGAGCAGCGACAGCGGCGCATCGTTCCACAACACCTGCGCCTCGCTGCGGGATATTCTGCCTCCTGCGGCCACCCGCTCCGCAATCCCGCTGCATGTTCTCTCCTTATCCGACATAGCTTTCAAAGATATGCAAAAAAAGTATTTTGACGATCCGTACCTTCCTCCGGGCACGGCAAACATAAACAGCCGCCTTTAGGGCGGCTGTACGTATCTCATCTACCGGCAAGCGGGATGAACGCTACTTAATGCGCGTTTCGTCCGATACGGTCAGTTTCTTGCGGCCTTTGGCACGACGTGCAGCCAGCACCTTGCGGCCGTTGACGGTCGACATCCTCTGACGGAAACCGTGTTTGTTGATCCTCTTGCGACGGGAGGGTTGGAAAGTCCTTTTCATGGCTATCTATATTTTTTATTTTTGTCTACTCTTTGCGGAGTGCAAAGGTAAATCATTTTTGCGATTTACAAAAGAAATCCGACAAAATAATCGGATGCATATCAAAACGTAGGAAGCGCTTCCGCAAGGTTTCGACGACATAAGGTCGGCCCGCGGGCCGCATGCACCGCTCCGGATAAGGAGAAAAGACCGCCGGCCGAACGCTCCCGCGCCACGTTCAAGATACAATCGACTGGATACTAATCGGTTTTTCACCTCCTCCGCTCCACCGATTGAAAAATTGCCGTATATTTGTACCCGCAAACCTCTCCCGAAGGCCGGGAACGGACCTCCCGCCCGACAAACGCCATACGGCATTTACGAAAGCAGCCGGTGCGGCGGAGTTTGCGGATTGCGCCGAAGCCGGAATACCATTGAGAACCCCCAACTTTCGGCCTTGCCGGTCCGGAGGGCGGAACTTTTTCCGCTCTCCGGTTTTTTTATCCGGGCCGCCTCGCCAACCGCAGCATCAG
>ERZ777011.1974-NODE-1974-length-18489-cov-4.398015_pt1 | contig 18489 bp, 11 predicted proteins | sample MGYA00374964_ERZ777011 | MGnify/ENA primary metagenome ERZ777011 (study PRJEB29310, sample SAMD00008975) | mouse gut metagenome | study: EMG produced TPA metagenomics assembly of the Metagenome analysis of fecal microbiota from mouse which was promoted...
CCCTCATCACCGCTACGCGGAGCTGTCTCAACCGCGGCAAAGAAAACCGCGGTTTTTATGAAAATTTTTTATCACGATAAAAAATTTTCTATAAAGCGTCGCAAAGCTCGCGCAGGCACGCAAACGTGTTGCTATACGTTTGCTTATCTCGGACGGCAAAACAACGGATATCCGTTGTTTTGAGAAATCCGTCCTCGTCCGCCAAGGAGAAGCCTTTTTTGTAAAGCGCAGGCCGCACAGAAAACTGACGCGCCGATATAGCCATTTGATGGCTGCCCGAAGCTGACAGATATCGTGCAGTATAGCTGCCGTCCGCTCCGGAACGCAGCCAAATAATTTAAAAAAACCGCCGCCGCATAATATTTTAACACGGCCTTGTCGGCTTGTCTATGTTTTGAAAAATTTATACATGTAAAAAGAGAGCGGTTTAACCGCTCTCTTTTCTCGCTTTGTTTTATTAAACTACGGGATTTGTTTCGGAATTATTAACGTCGCCGTTGCCGCCGTTGCCTCCGTTTATTAAGTTTTTAAGCTGTTCGGTATAATCCGTATACTTTGTCTCGTCTATCTGACCGAGTTCGACAACCGAAGCGGTTGTCTTTAATACAATGCCGCCGTTGAACTTCAACGCCAGTTCCTGTGCCGGTGCGCTTGCCTCCGCGGTCGGCTGTTGGGGAAGCTTTATTTTCATGTCCAGATTCGAATTTAAAGAAAGCTGTTTGAAAGTACCGTTGGAGTCGACAGAAAAGTAAACTTCGAATACGAATTTATTGAAGGACAGATTTTCCTTTACGGCGGTTGCCTGAGTTTCGTCTGTTATATAAGAATCTATAATTGCGTTGACGGTATCGGCGGACGCGCTTAGTTTAACCTTCCAGCCGTCTTTTTTGTCCACATAAACGCCTACTTTGTATTGTGCCGCAAGCGCAAGTAAATCAACCGACCCGTCGGTTTCGCCTTCGGCAACCGAAGCAACGCGGGAGGGGAGACTCATAACGCCGTTTATAATCGCCATATAGTCGACTTTGCCGGCAAAGAGGTCGGTTTCGCCCGACCTAACGTCCGCATAGGCATACGTATCGTTATTGAACACGTTTACGGAGTAATTGCCTTTAAGTTCCTGACCTGCGTATTTCGCGCTGTATTCCGTTGCCGCGCTTCCCAATCCCTTTATCGAGTCGGCAGTTTGGTTATAAACATAGTTCAAGCTTGCTTTACCGGAAGCGGACATAGCGTCGCCCATGTTTACGGAGCCGTCGAAATTTGCTTTGACTTGAAGCCCCAACATAAAGTTTTCTGCCGTAGCGTCTCCGAAATTCAAGTTGAGATTGGAAAAATCCGCCATGTCCTGCGCCGTGGCTTCCTTATAGTCGCCCTTTATGGCGTATTCGTTCTCTTTATCATTACAGCCGGTGAAAGCAAGCATAGATACGGCGAGCACCGCGCCTGCCGAAATTGCCAGAAATTTTTTCATATATTTTCTCCTTAAAATAAATTCAGTCATATTATAATATACATGTGACAATATACAAAATACATAAGTCAAAACAAGAAATACGTTTTCACAGAAAAACCCGCCGTTCACATAGTATGGAATAGCGGCGCTTTAATTCCGACCGCGTTTTTTACATACGGAGTAAATTGTGGTTTTCGACTCAATGGTTTTTGTAAACGGCGTCTTATTCGGCTTTGGGCTTGCGGCGGACGCCTTTTTATTGTCTCTCTCCAACGGTTTGAACTCACCGAAGACAAAGCTGCGCAAAATCTGCGCCGCCGCGTCTGTATTCGCTTTTTTTCAGTTTGCAGCGCCAATGTACGGCTGGCTTTGCGTCCATACTTTGGCTAAAACTTTCGGCGCGCTTGAAAAATATATCGGCTGGGCGGCGTTTGCCATACTTAGCTTTATGGGCTTTAAAACGATTTACGGCGGTATGCTTCAGGGCGGCGCTGGAAGGGGGCTGATGAAGCGCGAGGTTTCGGGAATGTCCGCGCTGATAGTTCAGGCAATGCTGACTTCGGTCGACGCGCTGTCAGTCGGGTTTGCCGCGTCGGGTATGGATGCGGTAAACGCCGCAATGACGTCGTTGATAATAGCAAGCGTAACGTTCGCGCTTTACGTTGCGGGATTCAGTATCGGCAAGCGGTTCGGGGCGGGCTTTGCAAACGGCGCCACGGTGACGGGCGGTTTGATAATGATTGCGATAGGCGCGGAGGCGCTGTTCGGTGTATTAATTTAAAGTTGATTAATCAACAAGTATTAAAAATCGTTGACAATCGCGCGGGGATAGGGTAAAATTTATGCGTTGATTTTTTACGGAGAAAAAATTTATGGATAAAACGTTCGAGCATTTTACCGTTACCATAATGAAGCTTAACAAGCTTGTCCAGCGCATAAAGATTTTCGAGATGGAGGAGTACGGGCTGAAAGCCATTCACGTTATGTGCGGTTATTTTTTAAGGGAACATGAGGAAGGTCTTACGGCGACCGAGCTTGCCAAGCATACCTTAGAGGACAAGGCGGCTATTTCACGCGCGCTGGCGCAGATGAAGGAAAAGGGCTACGTACGGTACGGTTCCGCAACTTACAACGCCAAGATAAAGCTTACCGACGAAGGCAAGAGACTTGCGGACGAAATACTCAGTAAAGCGGACAGGGCGGTCGAAGCCGGACAGGCAGGCTTTAACAGGGAGGAACGCGTCCGCTTTTACGAAACGCTTGAAAGCATAGCGGACAGGCTTGCCGCATATTACGCGGAACTTTCGGGAGGAAAAGCAAATGGTTAAAATACTGATAGATTCCGCGTCGGATATAGAAAAAGACGAAGCCGACGCGCTCGGCGTGCATCTCATTCCGGTCAGGATACGTTTCGGCACGGAGGAGTTTCTCGACGGTATAAATCTTACGCACTCGCGTTTTTTCGAAATGCTTATCGAAAGCGACGAGCTGCCCCAGACCAGCAGGATTAACGAGTACGAATTTGCCGAAAAATACGGCGAGCTTACCGCGGACGGCTCCGACGTGGTGGTTATAACGATGTCGTCTAAAATTTCCGGTACGTATTCCGGCGCGGTCAAAGCGGCGAAAGATTTCGGCGGAAAGGTGTACGTGGTCGACAGTCTCAACGCGTGCATAGGCGAAAGAATACTTTGCCAATACGCTTTGCGGCTTTTGGGCGAGGGGCTTTCCGCGCGAGAAATAGCCGCGGAGCTGGACGTCAAAAAACATAAAATACAATTGCTTGCGGTGCTCGATACGTTAAAATATCTCAGAAAGGGCGGGCGTATTTCCGCGGCGGCGGCGTTCACGGGCGAGCTTCTTTCCATTAAACCCGTAATTTCCATCATTAAGGGCGAGGTCAAGCTCGTCGGCAAGGCGATAGGCTCTAAAAAGGGTAACAACCTGCTGACGCAGCTTGTGGACAGATGCGGGGGTATAGACTTCGGCATGCCGTACGGGCTTGTTTATTCGGGCTTGTCGGACGACTATCTTAACAAGTACCTTAACGACAGTGCAAAGCTGTGGAAGGATAATACGGATTTCGTGCCGTCGTATCTTATCGGCAGTACGATAGGCACGCATATAGGACCGGGCGCCGTCGGCGTTTGCTTTTTCGCAAAGGACTGATATGGAAGCGTTCCGCGCTTTAAAAATAAGCGCGGAACGCTTGATTTTTGAAAAAAAGTTGACAGTATACGCGAAAACTGGTATATTTTTACCGATGACCGATTTTGATAATTACGGAAGCGGTGCGGACGATATTGCCCGCCGCGCCGAGGAAAGCATAAGAAAGACGTTCCGCAAAAAACTTTTTTCACGTTTCGCAAAAGCTATTGTCGAGTACGATTTGATTCAGCCCGACGACAAAATCGCGGTGTGTATTTCGGGCGGAAAGGATTCTTTCGCAATGGCGAAGCTTTTTCAGGAGCTTAAAAGGCACAATAAAATTCCGTTCGGGCTTAAATTTCTCGTAATGGACCCGGGCTACAACGCGCAGAATTACGCGCTTATAGAAAAGAACGCGCGGCTTTTGGATATTCCGATAACCGTATTCAAAACGGATATTTTCGCGGACGTGGAAAGCATAGGCAAGTCGCCGTGCTATCTTTGCGCGAGAATGCGCCGCGGACATTTATATCATGCCGCAAAGGATCTCGGTTGCAATAAGATAGCGTTGGGACACCATTACGACGACGTTATAGAAACAATTTTAATGGGCATGCTTTACGGCGGACAGATGCAGACCATGATGCCTAAACTCAAAAGTGCGAACTTCGAGGGCATGCAGCTTATCCGCCCGATGTATCTGATACGCGAACAGCACATAAAGCAGTGGCGGGACTGTAACGGATTGCAATTCATAAGATGCGCGTGCCGGTTTACAGAAAGGAACGCGGACGGGGAAAATCCCGAAAACGAATCAAAGCGTTTAAAGGTCAAAGAGCTTATCCGCCGGCTGGAAGCCGAGGACGGCGGAATCGAACAGAATATATTCAGAAGCGTGGAAAACGTCAGTTTAAAGACTGTAATTGCCTATAAGGACAAAGACGGCGTAAGACACCGTTTTACTGACGACTATTAAACGCCTTGCGCGTTTTATTATAAAGGGGTACATATATGAAAAAACTGTTTACCGCATTGATTGCGGTTGTCATGACGGCGGCGCTTTTTGCCGGCTGTAAAGGCGCTGGCGGCAATAACGGAAATTCGTCCGACACCGGTCCGCTTGCGGGCGTTTCCGCGGAGATTAGAAACAATCTTTCCGCAGACGGTTACGTCAAGGGCAAAATACCGGATTTTTCCGTTTACGAAAATACCGACGCTTACCGCAAGGTAAAAACCGCGGACGAGCTTATTTCCGCGTTGGCGGACGCAAAAATCCATTACAGTAACGTATGGGACGACGCGACTTCGACTTACACGCAGGTTCCCGCCGAAGGCTATACGCAGGAAAACTTCAAAGGCACGGTCCGCGTCATAGAAATAGAAAACGACTTAAATCTCGGTTATGAAAAACTGAGCGCGGCGGCAAAAAGCAGCGGCATTGTCGAAGACTTTTCAAGAAAGACTATGTCCAAGCATATTAACGACTTCAATTCCGATACCGTAAAGGAAAACGGTATTTCGCAGATTAAAGTGGAAAATACGTCCGACCTTCTCGTGTATTCGAAAAGCGGAGCTAAGCTAACTCACTGCGGCTTTAAGCTGACCAGCGACAACAACGTGGTTTTCAGGAATCTGGAATTCGACGAAATCTGGCAGTGGGAGGATTCTCCGCTTACAACCGCTTCCGCCGTAGGCGACTACGACTGGCACGGCTGGGCGTATTTCAAAATAGCTTTCTGCGGCTACGTCTGGATAGACCATTGCACTTTCGGCAAATCTTACGACGGGCAAATAGACTATTCCAACCCCGATTATTCGGCTAACGCGGGCGTCGCTTTCCGTGCGCCCTACGGCGCGGACGGCGGCAACGGACTGCACATAAGCTGGTGTAAATTCAACGCGGGCAGCGACGACGCGGACGGTTATATCTATAAAATGATGTCCGCGATTGAAAGCGATTATCAGTCCGGCGGCAACGGCTGCCTGTATTACAAGGCGCTGCGCAACGGCGGGGCAACCTTCGAGGATATTTTATACGGACTTGCAATTCCCCAGAAAAAGGGCTTTTTGTGCGGCGACAGCGGCGATAAATACGAATATAACTTAAAACTTCGGGTTTCCTTTGCAAACTGCACGTTTAAAAATTTGGAGGACAGACTTCCGAAACTCCGCGGCGGAAACGCTTATATGTACAACTGCATCGTGGATAATTCCCAATATTACGCTTACCGCTCTAAGCTGAAGGCTTTAAATGCCGCTTCGCTTGTGGCTGCGGTTAATTCCAAATGGAAGTGCGCGCTTGTGTCGCAGGGCATAGTGTGCGGCAACGGCGGAAGCGTAAGGGCGGAAAACTGTATTTATTCGGGCATTGACACTTTACTGAAAAACAACGACAGCAATACCGCGGAATTGGTAAAGGGCGGATACGAGCTTGTAAATTGCAGCTACGACAGGATCGGCGACGGCGACGTTTACGTGGGTTCTTCTTCGGACGCGGGCAACAAATTTACCAACAACAATCCCAACATATTAAGCACGGAAAACTTTTCCTGGCACACTGCGGACGGCTTGGCGCCGTTTACGGTTTCGGCTGTTTCTCTCGATAAGTTAAAAGACGTTCTTTCCGCAACCGCGTACGGTGCGGGAGTGAATGCGTCGCTCGGCGAGCTTTACTTAAAAAACAGCTATTCTGCTTAATGACTGCGGCTTAGCAAATAAGGACATCTCGAAAGAGATGTCCCTTTGCTATAAGCAGATAAACGGATAACATATATAAACGAAAGAGGACGGCGAAAATGGAACGCAAATTCAAGGGCAAAAGCTTGTGGGAGTTTCCCGACGATTATACCGTTGTCGATATAGAAACAAACGGTATCCGTAGAAGGTGCGCACCGCGCCGAAAAAGATTGCTTGATATGTAACGAAGTATATCAAAATTTACGAAAACTTTTCAACGACAATAAGTAAATACGGTTGGACGTTTTCTGACGTAAATTTTTGTACGCTTTTTAAAATTATAAACTTTTAATTTAAAAAGACGACAGTTTAAACCGAATTTAAAAAAATAAGGGCGTAAGTCGAACAAAATCAACTTACGCCCTTATTGGCGCGGAAGGAGGGATTTGAACCCTCGCTGCAGTTTCCCGCACTACTCCCTTAGCAGGGGAGCCCCTTGAGCCACTTGGGTACTTCCGCATACCGACGGATTTCACTATATCATAAATTTATTTGTTTGTCAAAGCATTAATTCGCCCATTTTAAAAAATAATTTATTCTTATTGTTGCATAAGCGCCGACTTTGTGGTAAAATATTCCAAAGGGTAGTGAAGAATATGAGAATAGTGTTTTTAGGCGATTCCATCACGGATTGCGACAGAAACAGGGAGGATACAAAATCTCTCGGCAACGGTTTTGTTAAAATTTTGGCGAACAAGCTTTTGCCTATTTATCCCGATACGGATATCGAGCTTATAAATAAAGGAATTTCCGGTAACGAGGTCTGCGACCTTCTGGCGCGCGTTCAGCGCGACGTGATAGATTTGCAACCCGACGCAGCCGTCATAATGATAGGCGTAAACAACACGCTGCACAAATTCAAGTACGGCAAAGAGCTTAACCTGAAACAATTCGAAAGCGACTTGACCGAGCTTTTGACGCGCATTAAAGAGGCGGGCATAGTTATTATTTTTCTGGAACCGTTTTTATTACCCGCACCGGATAAGCTTAGAATGCGCAAGCTTTTCAACGAGGAGCTTAAAATAATCGACACGGTTGCGCCCAAGCTTTGCGACGAGTTTGTCGCTTACGACGAAATGTTCAACGGACTTGCCGAATCTATACCTTATACCGAGTATTCGGCTGACGGCGTTCACCCCACGCACCGCGGCTCGCGCCTTATCGCCGACACTGCGATTAAGGCTATTAGAAAGCACCTGCTTTAAATTGAGAAAAATCAAGTGAATAACTTAGTTGATTTAAAAAATTAAACGGAGAATAAAGTTTATGTGGTAAGAATTATTTTGTAATAAATAAATATTTAATGAGCAACTAAAAATTAAAATTTGATTAATATAAAGGAGAATAAAAAATGAAAATCATAAAATTTAAGAATTTAAAAAAAATAAACTTTGTTTGTTTTGTAATATGTGTATTTCTGATTTTTTGCAGCACATTTGTTATAGGTACAGTAGCTAACGCCTTGACATTGACGCCTGCTGAAAAGGAAGAAATTTTTAAAGAGTTGGCAGGGAAAGAATACTATACTGGCGTTACAAGACCCACTGAATATAAAATAACAGACTCCGGTCCTTTTAAACAGAAATATGATGATTTTACTTGGAACGGTAGCTTTCTGACCGCTTCGGATTTCAAAAATCACGGTTATCAGTATGCTTTTATTTCTGTTGAATTCGAAATGAAGGAAAAGGATAAAGGTTATCAACAAGTTTTTCTTTATCCTTACGGCGCAACGGGATATAACGATTTTATTCATCGTGTTGAATTCGAGTACGGTGGCGATTCACTCGTCAAGGAATACGGCAAAGTTACTGTTTATTTCAAAGCAACAGATTTAAACAGATTTGTTTATGATTCAAACGGTAATATGGGATGTACGATAAGATACGGCGCGACGGGCGGCGGCGCAGATACTTGGTACAACAGGGAATGTACTATCAACGTATACATAAGTAAAGAAAATAATAAATTTCCTATAAACACAGCTGGGGGTAACGTAAAGACAAACAATGGCTATAACAATCCGTAATTTAACAAAAACCTACAAGGTTAAAAATAATCCCGAGGTTAAAGCGCTTAAAGGCGTAAGCTTTAATCTGCCCGATGCAGGAATGGTTTTCATACTCGGTAAGTCGGGCTGCGGAAAATCCACGCTGTTGAATCTGTTGGGCGGATTGGACGGCTTCGACGGCGGCGACGTAATTGTCGGCGGCAAGTCGATGAAGAACTTTACCGCTAAGGATTACGATAATTACCGCAACCGCTTTGCGGGGTTTGTTTTTCAGGAAAATAATCTTCTTGACGAATACACGGTAAACCGCAACATTGCGCTTGCATTGGATTTGCAGGGCGAAAAGCAAACTGCGGAACGCGTTGCGGAAGCGGTGCGGGCTGTCGGTTTGGACGAATACGCGCAGCATAAGTGCAACAGTATTTCGGGCGGGCAGAAACAGCGCGTGGCTATAGCCCGCGCGCTGGTAAAAAAACCCGAAATGTTGCTTTGCGACGAGCCTACGGGCGCGCTGGACAGCGAAACCGGTGCTGAAATTTTCACTCTTTTAAAGGATATAAGCAGAAGCACGCTTGTAGTCGTAGTTTCGCATGACAGAGAGTCTGCCGAAAAATACGGCGACAGGGTGATAGAGCTTAAAGACGGCGAAATACTTTCCGACAGCTCGCCTTTGACCGATGAGGCAAATACTGCTGAGAATGCGGCGGAAAATAAAAAAGAGAAGCGCGGCGCATTGCCGGCAAAGCACGTTTTCGGTATAGGCGCGGGTTATCTTATCGCCAAACCCATAAGGCTGGCTTTATGCGTTCTGATATGTATAATTACCTTTGCCTGTGTCGGCATAGCGGATACGGGAAGCGCTTACGATAAATACGAGTCGCTTACAAAGACGATGTATCTTTATAATTCCGACCATATTTCTTACTGCAAAAATTCTACCGAATTTCATACGTCGGGCGCAGAGATATATAATATTTACGGGAATTTTTCCGAAAGCGAGTACGATTTCGTCAAAAGTAAAATAAAGGGCGGCAGAGCGGACAAAATTTACGACGGCTTTGACGGCAATGAGATTATTTCGCTTGCCTTTCCGAGAAACGTTTTGGATCGGCGTTTTACGGTTCGCGGTTTTACGGAGTTGGACGACGCGCTTGTTTCCGCTTACGGTTTTAAACTTTTAAGCGGCGCTTACCCGACAGGATACGGAGAGGTTGTTCTTCCGATAAACCTTTTCAACGGATTTAAAAAATTCGGTTACCTTGCCGAGTGGAAATTTAACTTTACCGCCGATGACGTAACTGCAATAAGCGGGTATGAAGATCTGATAGGTAAAACCATTAATATTTCCGATTCCGAATTTAAGGTGGTCGGCATTCTGGATACGGGGCTGGACACGGATTATTTCGGCAACATACTCTATAATGACGACAACAGTTACAGCGCGGCTTCGAATCGGCTTTGGGATTTGTTGCAGTACGGCATGCATAACACGTTGTTTCTTGCTCCCGGCTATGCGAAGGACGTGTATTCGGGTGAGCAGGAGAGCGGAGAATGTATTTCGCGCATAATCGCACCCTTCGGGAAAAACCGTGCCGACGACTATGCAAACGTAAAGGGATTTGCTTTCGAAGAAGTAAAGCTTGCCGACAAGACAGTAATAAGCATTTGCGAGGTCTGCAATGATGTGACGGCGGTGCTCGAAACGACTGATGACGTAATGTCCGTATTGCCAAAGATATTCTTATGGGTTTCTGTCGGCATGTCGGTAATTGCGGCGCTGTTTGTACTGTACTATACGAGCGGCGTAGTGGTGGATAAAAAGCGGCAAATCGGTATTCTGCGCGCGCTGGGCGCGTCGCGCGGGGACGTGGTTAAAATTTTTGCGGCGGAAAACGGTATTCTCACCGCAGGAGTAATTGCTGTTTCTACCGTATTGGCGGCGGTCGGTGCGGTTATTCTGAACAGCGTGTTTACAAAGGAATACGGTATTGAGGCTGTGCTTATAAGCTTCGGTATACGCCAGTTTGCCGTGCTTGCGGCTGTTGCGGTAATTGCTGTTGCCGTCGGCGTGGCAATACCTATTATAAAACTTTTACGCAACAAGCCGGTTGACTTGATAGCGGGACGCAAATAATTTTCAATTTTATAAAGCTTAAAAATAAAAAAGCGCGGCATTCAATGCCGCGCTTTTTAAGTTAGTTTAAAGGTCGTCGTCGTTATGGTTTTTATAGCCTTCGCCGTAAATTTCTTTTGCGGAGGAAACTATCATAAACGCTTCGGGGTCGGCGTCTTTCACTATATCTCTCAGTTTGGGGTAAAGGAAATTTTTCACCGCGCACATAATAATTCTTTTATCGTTGCCAGTGTAAGCGCCTTCCCCGTCCACATAAGTGGCGCCGATGTCAAGCTCTTTCAAAATTCTGTCGCTGATAAGCGCGGATTTTTCGTCCGTCGAGATAATATAAACAAGCTTTGCCGAGTTTCCGCCGTAAAGCACCCAGTCGAACGTAAGCGTAAATACCACAATTGAAATTACGGTATAGCACGCCAGCTCGAAGTCCTTGAAAATGAGTGCGGAAACGGCAATTATGCAGACGTCTATAGCCATAGATATTACGCCCGTCTTTATAAAACGGAATTTTTTCCTTAGTATCTTTACGGGGATATCCGTTCCGCCCGTTGTGCTGCCCATTCTGAAAATAAGCCCAAGCCCCAGTCCGAACAGCGTGCCGCCTATAACGGCGGAAATAAGCACGTTCTGCGTTATGGGCAGGTATTTACCGAAAGCGATTTCCCATACTTCTATCAGACCCGAGGAAAGCAAAGTCGAAAACAGCGTGGACAGAGTGAAGTTTTTTCCGAAAAAAATAGCGCCGAGTATGAAAAGCGGGACGTTGATAATAATTATCAAAACGCCGGTACTTAGAAATTTTACGTTTATCACGTAATCCAATATTATAGCAATGCCCGTAACCCCGCCGGACGCCAAATTGTTTGCGTTGAGGAACAGCGTTACGCCCAAAGAGTAAATTATGCATCCCAAAGTGATTACGCCGTATTTTTTGAGGAAATTTTTAAAGGCGGTCTTGTTTTTCATTGTTTTTTACCTTCCGGAATTATTATACGCGGCTGTAAAGCTTGTGTCAACCCGTGGACGAATATTTTTTATACATTTATACATTTACAATGAATAACCGTCAAACAGGCATTTTTTACCATTTTCGGCACAAATTAATGCTGTGTGCGGTCATTTGGCTGTACGTAAACGGTAATAATAATTAATAATTCGTTATTTTATAAAATACGTTGTAGTTTTTTGGTCAAATCGAGTATAAAACAGTTGTATTTTTATTCGGTATATTGTATAATGATTGATAAATAAATAGAGTGAAAGTGTGCCGTTAAGGCATACGTTCAATTCGGGAGATATAGATGAAAAAGATTCTTGTATCGGTATTGTTGGCGGTTTGTCTCGTGTGTGCGGGGCTTGCCGTGGCTTGCGCGCCGAAATACTGCGTTTTGAATTTCGAACGCATACAGGGAATAGAATACGTCAGCGAAGTAGTAGACGGTGCGGAAGTTAAAAAGGGTTATACCGTCGATTTTAAACTTGTAATAGACGAAAATAAGGTAAATATCAGCGGCGACGCGCCCGAAGTACGCGCTAACGGCGCAGTTTTGACGTGCGACGCGGACGGCGTATATAAATATAAGGTTAATTCCAATACTCTGATAACCGTATCCAATGCGACGGCAAAATATACGATTGAGTTCGATACAACCGTCAACGTCATGGACGATTCCAACAACGTTGGCGAAAGCATAGAAAACGGCGTCTACTATTACAGTGACGACGTGGACGTAAATAAGGTAACCGTCCTCGAAAACGGAACGCAGGTTAAATTCACGCTGAGACCCAGCGTTTACTGCGCGCCCGTTAACCCGCAGGAAGGAATTATCGTGCTTGCGGATACAACCATAATCTGGCCCGACAATAACGGCGTTTACACAGTGGAAGTTACGGGCAACGTAAAAATTCAGGTGCGCGGTTTGCAACAGGATACGGCGTTCACCCTCAGGGACGACGGCGGCGAGGGCACAGCCGCTAATCCTTTTAAAATTTCCAAGCCCATAGACCTTTATTATCTTGCGGCATACGTTAACACCGACTCGTTTTCCAGCAGTATAGATTTCCGCGGCGCATATTACGAAATGACCAACGATTTGGATCTTAAAGGCGAGCAGTTATATATAATAGGTGATTTAGTCGCTACCCAAAGCGCATTCTTCTACGGCGATTTCAACGGTAACGGTTATACGATTTCCAATTATCATATTAAAGATTACGTCATAGACCAGGAAGTCTATATGAACGTTTTCACGCCCTATATAGGCGTTTTCGGCTTTGCGGGGGCGGCTGTCGGTGCAAGAGCGGCGAATATTTATAATCTCAACGTAGAAAATTTCGAAATAAGTGCGGACGTCACTTCCGCTACGATAATAGGCGGCAGAGACGACAAGAACGATAAAAGCTTTGCGGTCGGCGGTATAGTCGGATATTCCGTAGGCGCTACTTTGACGGGCTGTTCCGCAAGCGGTAAAATAGAAGTTACGGCGGCTGCCGATTCTCCCGCTTTTGCCGGCGGTTTGGTTGGGTACCAGACTGCCGCGGCGGATACTTCCGTCAGGTACTATTCGGCAGTACGTTCGTGCAGCTCGGCAGTAAACATTACGGGTTATTCGGGTAGAATATACGCCGCGGGCGGTATTACCGGTTACCTTGCTTCTCTTAACAGGGGAACCAGCTCCTTCATTCTCAACTCGTACAACACGGGCGAAGTCCGCGGTGCGATGAACGTAGGCGGCATAGTCGGCATATTGGGCGCAAACAGCTCCGTCGGCAACTGCTATAATACCGGATACGTTTCAGCTGCAAGCCGTGAAACTTTGGTTATGGGCAACAACGAACAGTTTGCTTACGCTTATGCGGGCGGCATTGCGGGCTTCATGGACAGCGATACCATAGTTTACAATTGCTTCGGCGCGGGGGAAACGCCTTTCGCTTATTCCGTAAACGGCGATAAGTATGCGGCCGCAGACGGTATAGCGGCATTCAAAGCCGAGGGCGGAGAGTTTTACGTCGAAACCCAGAAGGCGGTTTTGATGAATAACGAGGTAAAAGGCGACGGGGTTTACAACAAAGCTTTCTTTATCGGATATCTCGGATGGAACGAGGTTGACTGGAAGTTCGGCGAAGGGGAGTATCCCGTCATAAACCATTCTTCCGAGGAAACGCATTTCAGTTACAATATAGTTTTCGACCTTAAAGGGAACGAAATAGACGGGTCGACCCGGGTGACGGTCAACGCCGAAGACGTTTATTTGCCCATGTCGCTTTGGAATTTACAGCAAGACGGCTTTGCGGAATTCCTTGACGCGGACAACGGACTGCGCTCTTACGGATATTACTTCGATCCGGAGTTGACTGATAAAGTTCCTTACGGCTACGTACCCGTAAAAGATATCACGCTTTACGTCGGCTTTGCGGATTATTCCGGCGTGGTCGGCACGTATTATTTGCAGTTGGATGACAACAACGGCGTCAATATAGAGCTTAAGACAAACGGCGACCTCGTCTACCGCAACGGCGCGTTGATATTTACTTCTTATTATACGTTCGACGGAGAACACGTTACTCTTTTCGATTGCCCTGCGTTTGCGGTGGTAATGAACAACAGCGTAACCTACCTTGCGGGTAAAGCGACGGTAACGGACGGCGTAATGAACGCAATAAACGCTACGGTTGCCGGCGACGGAGTTTACTCATCCGACAACCCCCTTATAGCGGTCAGAACCGTCGGCGGATTTACTTACGGCACATATTATGCGGGCGACGCGTCTTACACCTTCTACGAGAACGGTAAGGGCGTAACCTCCGCGGGCGTTGAATTCGATTACACTGTCAGCGGAAACACGCTTACTACGTCAAATAATCTTACGGTCGTCTTATCGGGCGGTAAGGTTGTCAGCGTCAACGGCGTGACGGTTACGCTTATAGACGGGTTTGTCGGTACGTGGGAGACTGCCGCAGGCTCTAATAAGCAATATACTTTCGACGGTAAGGGCAACTGGTCTTACGAGCATTTCGGCTACGACGCGAACGGTAACAAGACGGTAACGGACGGAAGTGCTGAAAGCGGTACCTATACGGTCAGCGGCGGAAAAATAACTTTCACGCACGGCGGAAAAAATTATACGGGCAGCTTCGACGCGAACGGCATGCTTGTGTTGGGCGACGGAACTTATACCCAAACTTATTATAAAGAAAACAGCTTCAGTGGCAGATGGAAGTTCTTCAACACCAAAGATTTGGAGCCGATAGAGCTTGTTCTGGACGGAATAAGCAAGGACGGCTACGGCTATGCGACTGCGATTTACCGCTCTGCCGAATACGTCCTTACGTACGAAGCTTTGGTTTATGATAATGCTACGACGCTTGTGTTCTACGACGCAGACTTTATTTTCGCACGCCTTATATTCAATGCGGCGGAAGGTACTTTGTCAGGTTCCATATATTCCGATAATTTCGGCGTTATGTACGACGCCGATACGCTTGACGCGCTTTATCCTTCGGAAGATTACTCTCATACAAATTATCCCGAGCTGGAAAATCCCGCAATAACCTTCTGTCTTTACGACGAATTCAACGGCATTTGGATAAGCGAACAAACAGGAATGGAGCTTGTTCAGTTCAACGGATTCGGCTCTTACGATTTAAACGGCAACCTGCTTCATACGTCCGTAAAAGGCGTAGTTACTATCAACGGCATAACCGCGGGCTCTTATACGCTTGAAAACCATACTCTTTCCGGTTCGTTCGTATATCACGGCGTGGAATATGCCATAAGCTATAACGAGCAGACCGGTAAGATAGATATAACCAATAAGGACACCAACGACAGCTTCATGCTTGAAGAGCGCGACGGCTGGCACGCACTCGAGCTTGCTGACGAAAGCGGCAACGTTTATAAATTCGACGGCAGGGGACAGCTTGCTTCGGGCGGTAAAATGACCGTTACGGACGCAGACGGCGTCAAAACCGTATATACCTATAAGGTAAATTCTTCCGGTTTGTCGATATCCGGCGACGCGACGGGAAGTATAACCAATGGTAGCGACGGCTTGTGGGATTTGTCGCTTGGCGGCAGCAAAAAGCTTTTCGTCAACAACGGCTTCGAGGGCAGGTGGCTTATAGGCGACAACAACGGCGTTGAAAGAATTATGACCATAGGCAAAACGGGTCATACGCTTACGGCGACCGGCACGGTTGAAGATACGTACGTCACATTCAAGTACAATACAGACGGCTTAATGGAGTTCGAATATAATAACGTCAAGTATTATTTACGTTGTACCGGCACAGAGTTGCAGTTGGGATTGGACAAAAGCTTATCCATTGCCTCGCACTGCATACCCGTATCGCTTAAAGATAATTATATAGGCGTATACAATGCGGCTGACGGCAAGAAAATAACAATGGACGGTCTCGGTAATACGGAGTACGCGGACGGCGGTACGGCAATGCTGTTCGATAAGGACGGCTCTCCTTTGAACAAATTCGTCTATAATTTCGTGGGCGAAACAATAGTGTTCACCGACACGGAGATAACCGTTGTAAACGGCGTAAAAAAGAAATTGGTTTATTGCTTCATTCTGTCGGCGAACGGCGAATACGTTTCCAAGTGGGGCGAAAGATACGATTTGAAGGAAGTCGACAAATTCTACGGCAGATATGTCGTGGACGGTAAGAATTCCGAAATCAAGTACACCTTCGACGGCTTCGGAAAAATAACTTCCACCACGGGCGCCGTATACACTTACGATATCGAAAAAATCGAGGAAAAAAACAATTCGTATATTTTTGTTCTCACGGACGCGCAGGGCAAAAAGTACGAGGGAGTATACGTCTTTGTCGAGTACAGCAACACATTGTTGCAGAATGTATATTCTCTTACAATAACAGCTAAAAACGTGTAAACAGACAGTATTATTAAGGAAAGTTATATGAGTTTTAAAAAAATCAAAGGAATAAGTGCGCGCCGCACCGCAACATTGTGTCTTACGGCGGTAATGACCGCGTCTTTCGTGGCGGGCAACGTGTTCGCTTTTGCGCAGAACGGCGGTAAAAAAACAGGAACTTCCTCTGTGGAAACTTCTTCTCAGGTCTCTTTCGAGGACGTGACAGGCAAAATAGATTTATCCGCTATAAAGACGCAGAACCTCAGCACCTCAGTATTGGAAAACGCCGGCTTCAAAACGAAGTCTCTCGGTACGCAGACGGTAATAGTCACGCTTGACACCGATTGCGTGATTGACAGTATGCCCGACGGCGTTTCCGCTTCTGAATATCTCGACGGATACGACGGCGGAAGGACTCTTAAAAAGATAAAGCAGTCTCAGACGAATTTTCTGAATAATCTGTCCGCAATGGGTATCGACTACAAAGTGCAGTACACTTACAGCACCGTAACCAATGCGGTGGCGGTTTCCGTCGATACGGCGTATATCAGCGAAATCAAGTCTATTCCGTCGGTTGAAGCGGCGTTCGTTTCCGAGCGGTACGCCTATCCCGAAGCGATAGCGTCGGATAACGGCGTAACCGATATAAGCAAGGTTTATGCAACGGGTATTTACGATTCGTCCGAATACGTCGACAAAGGTATAGACGGCAGCGGCATGACCGTCGCCATTCTCGACACCGGTCTCGACTACACTCACGAAGCGTTTACAAAATACATGCCGTCGACGCTCGGTCTCGATAAAGCTCAGTTGGAAGCAAAGCTTGACAATAAAGATTTCAAAGCCGTAGAGCTTTCCGCCGCAAACGGCAAGACGATAGACGCGGACGATTTGTGGGTAAGCGAAAAGGTTCCTTTCGCGTACGATTATGCGGACAAGGACGCGGATGTTTACCCCTCGTACTCACAGCACGGCACGCACGTTGCCGGTATAGTTGCCGGTCATGCGGACAGCTATAAGGACAAGGACGGTAACGTCGTCAATTCGCCCTTCTTCGGTTCGGCACCCAACGCCCAGCTTGTAATTTGCAAAGTTTTTACCGACGATTTCGAAAGCAAAGAACTTGGCGGAGCCACGTCGGAAAATATAATTGCGGCGTTGGAGGACTGCGTTAACCTCGGTGTAGACGTAATAAACATGAGCCTCGGCACAACGTCGGGTTTCTCGTCGGACTGCCTCGGCAGCGACGACGAGGGTAAGCAGCTTGCCGCTATTTACAAGCGCATTAAAACGGAGGGCATAAGCCTTATCTGCGCGGCGAGCAACGATTACAGCGCAGGCTTCGGCAGCGACTTCGGTACAAACCTTGCAACCAATCCCGACTCCGGTACGGTCGGTTCTCCTTCAACCTTCGAAGGCGCGCTTTCCGTCGCGAGTATCAACGGTCAGCTTTCACCTTTTATTAAAGCCAACGGTAAGGACGCTATATTTTTCAACGAGTCCAGCAATGCCAACGGTGAGCGGTACGATTTTATAAAGCAACTGTTAAAAGGCGAAAAAAGCAAAACATTCAAATACGTAAACGTAGGCGGCTTCGGACAGGCGCAGGATTATACGACTGACGTATTAAAAGAGCTTGCCGACAAGTCTCAGGGTCCCACAATCGCGGTTGTTAAGCGCGGCAGTACAAACTTTCAGGAAAAAGTTCAGCTTGCCCAGATTATGGGTGCGGACGCGGTAATAGTAGACAACAACGTTTCGGGTATGGTCAGAATGTCTCTCGGCGATTTGGTAGACCCTATCCCGGCGATATTCGTTTCTCAGGAAGCAGGTCAGAAGCTCAGGAAAAACGAAAATAACAAAAACATCAAAACAGGCGTGATAGAGCTTAATTCCGAATATTACGCAGGTCCCTACATGAACGATTATTCGTCCTGGGGAAGCACGCCCGATTTAAAGCTTAAGCCCGATATAACCGCGCACGGCGGCGAAATAACCTCCACGGTTGCAGGCGGCTACGCGGAAATGAGCGGTACTTCCATGGCAACGCCCAACCTTGCCGGTTTTGTCGCGCTTGTCAGAAGTCAGCTTAAATTACAGCATCCGGACTGGAATAACG
>ERZ777011.1975-NODE-1975-length-18483-cov-9.094693_pt1 | contig 18483 bp, 16 predicted proteins | sample MGYA00374964_ERZ777011 | MGnify/ENA primary metagenome ERZ777011 (study PRJEB29310, sample SAMD00008975) | mouse gut metagenome | study: EMG produced TPA metagenomics assembly of the Metagenome analysis of fecal microbiota from mouse which was promoted...
CCTTGTTTTTTATCCTGCCGGTGTAGAAAACTCGTGATTTTTATCTAAATTTGCAGCCTTTTAAAAATACATATATTATGAAACTCGACGGACGAAGAACAAGCAGTAACGTAAGCGACCGGCGCGGAGTATCGGGTAAGACACTCGGTGTTGGCGGCGGTATAGTGGGCGTGATTGTGGCGGCGGTAATAACACTGCTGTCAGGTGGTAATCTCGGTGATGTGCTTATGCAGGTAGGCCCTCAGCTCTTGAATCAGAATGTAAGTTACACAGGTAATTATACTCCTGACGCTGAGGATGAGCGCCTGGCTGACCTGGCCTCGAAAGTACTGGCGGGAACCGAAGATGTCTGGACCGAGGAATTCCGCCAGCAAGGCTGGGGCGAATATCAGTGCCCGAGGCTGGTGCTGTTCAGCGGAGCCGTGCAGAGCGGCTGCGGAAACGCCACCTCGCAGACCGGTCCATTCTATTGCAGCGCCGACCAAACGGTGTACATAGACCTGCAGTTCTTCAAAGATATGCAGCAGGATATAGGTGCCTCTGGCGATTTTGCCTACGCTTATGTGATTGCACACGAGGTAGGCCACCACGTGCAGTATCTGCTGGGCACTCTGGGGGAGGCGCATCAGCAGATGAGCCGCCTCAGCGAAAAAGAGGCCAATAAAATCAGTGTGCGCCTTGAACTTCAGGCCGATTACTATGCCGGAGTGTGGGCACACCGTGACAACGAAATGTTCCGGTCGATAGAGCCCGGCGATGTGGAAAACGCCATCGACGCCGCCTCAAAAATAGGCGATGATTATCTGCAGCGCAAGGCATACGGACGCGAAATGCCTGACAGTTTCAACCATGGCCGTTCCGACCAGCGTGTGCGCTGGCTGAAAAAAGGCATAACGACAGGCGACCCTCTGCAGGGCGACACATTTACCCCATCGTATAACTCTCTGTAATGGAAGCTTTCGAACGAAAATATCTTGAACGCGCCCTCGAGCTTGCACGGCATGCCGAGGGCGTGTCGTTGCCTAATCCCATGGTCGGGGCAGTGATTGTTGCCCCGGGCGGCCGTATAATAGGCGAAGGCTTTACAGCCGAGTGCGGCAAAGGCCATGCCGAGGTCAACGCGGTGGCATCGGTAAGCGAGGCCGACCGCGCCCTGCTGCCGCAGTCAACCATATACGTGACCTTGGAGCCGTGTTCGCATTACGGCAAAACACCGCCTTGTGCCAAACTGCTGTGCGACATAGGTATAAGCCGCGCTGTAGTCGGTACTGTCGACCCTTTTGCCAAAGTCAGCGGCCGGGGCATCGACATGCTGCGCCGTGCAGGTGTGGAAGTTGAGATGGCCCCGCAGGATTTTGCCGAAAAATGCCTTTGGCTCAATCGCAGATTCTTTACCGCCCACAGCCTCAAACGCCCCTTTGTGACTCTGAAATGGGCCCGCAGCGCCGACGGTTGGCTCGACCGCAGGCGCACACCCTCTAACCCGCATCCGGCGGCTATAAGCACCCCTTCCGGACGTCTGGCCGTGCATCGGCTGCGCGGCTGCCACGACGCCATACTTGTGGGCAGCGGCACGGTGCTTGCCGACCATCCGCGCCTCGATGCCCGCATTGCCGGCTGCAAGAACCCCCTGCCGGTGATACTCGATGTCCGCCGCCGGCTTGCCGGAGCCGACATTATCACAACTCGTGCGCCGCTGGTAATTGACTATGAGGCTTCGCTTGCCGACTATCTTGCCGACCTCTACGCCCGCGGTATCACCTCTGTGCTGGTGGAGGGCGGATCCTATACCCTGCAGCGTTTTATCGATGCCGGACTATGGGACGAGGCGCGCGAGGAAATAGCGCCCGTGGACTTCGGCGACGAAGGCTGCGCACCCGCCCCCACGCTCTCCGGCAAGTTAATCCGGAGCATGAATATAGGCCCTAATTGTGTTAATCTATATTCGCGAGAAGCGTGTCGCCACGTTAAAAACCTATAAAAATAGCGGTTTTAAAGCTATTTCACGCATATTGTTTGCCCACTTCCAAGCTAAATCTTAATTTTGCAATTTGAATTGCCATGTATAAATGCGGCAATGTAACTCAAATCCGATTCTGATCATCACATGATAAAGAAATCAAACTGTCTGTCGGCGCTCTTTGCCGCATCGGCTCTGTTGGCAGCCTGTAACTCCGACTATGAGCCTGCGATTGTCACTTCCGAAAGCGTGGAAGTGTCGGCTTTTACGCTTACCGCCGACTCAAAGGTGCTGAGCAACCTTGACTCTGTATTCTTCTCCATCGACCTGGTGAACGCGCAGATTTTCAATGCCGACTCCCTGCCATACGGCACAAAGGTAAACAAACTCATACCCAAAATCACCACACAGGCGGTGTCGGTGGCCGAGCTGATAGTGCCTCGCAGCGGCAAGGCGGACACTACTTACAACTATCTGACTAATTCGACCGATTCCATCGACTTCTCGAACGGCCCGGTGCGCCTGCGCCTGGTGTCGGAGTCGGGTTCGGTGGAGCGTACCTATCAGATAAAAGTGAACGTGCATCAGGTCAAGAGTGACTCGCTGGAGTGGGGCGGCGCCGCATTGTCGCGCCTGCCGGGCAGCCTTGCCGGTGTTAAAGAATCGCGTACGGTTGAGTTCAAAGGCAAATATTATACACTGCTGAGCAATGGAGTGAACTACCGGATAGCCATTCAGAATAATCCGGCCGATGCTGATTATGAAGAAGTAAGCCCGGTTTTGCCCATAAATACGCCTTACCCCATTAAAGTGAACAGCCTGCATGCGACCTCCGATGCCGCATACGTGCTGTCGCAGACCGGCGACCTGCTTAGCTCTGCCGACGAAAGCCTGAATGAATGGAAATCCACTCAAATTTCCGGCTGGCACGCAATCGTGGCAACCTATGCCGACCAGGTTATAGGTTCACGACAGGATGCCGCCGGCAACTGGACTCTCGAATATTACCCTTCGGGTAAAAGCCAGGCGTTGCCCGAAGGTTTCCCCGTAAGCGGTACATCGCAGACCATAAGCTACCGCTTCGACATGTCGACCACTTCCAATGTGCTGATTCTCGGAGGCCGTACAGTCAAAGGCTTTTCAAACTCATGCTGGAGCTATGACGGTAAAAACTGGGCAAAACTTACCCGCAGTACTGTGATGCTGCCTGTTGAGTCGCCTGTGGTGATACCTTACTTCTCCACCCGCACCGGCGCCGACTGGGTATCGACACGCTATTCCACACTGGTGGCCTTCGGCGGAACCAATTCTTTGGGGGGCATAAGTCGCGATGTGTATATAAGCTACGACTTTGGTGTGCAATGGATTAAAGCCGGAGAACTGATGCAACTGCCTGAATATGTGCCCGCCACTTCCGGCGCATCGGCATTTGTGGTAGACCAGGAATTGCCCGCCAAGGGCCGCGGACTGTTTGCACCCTCGCGCATCGTCAAGCCCATAACCGACTGGGAGTGCCCCTATATTTATGTGTACGGCGGATATGACGCCTCGGGCAAACTCAGCGACAATCTGTGGCGCGCCGTTATCAACCGCTTTACATTCAAGCCCATCGAGTAACCGAATCCGCCCATGAAGCGTCTGCTCCATATTATCTTCGCCATCATGGCCCTGGCAGCTTCGCAGCAGGCCGGGGCACAGACCGCGCCCTATAAATTCGATATAGGCGCGCAGCTGGGTATGAGCGGTTATCTGGGCGACGCCAACAGCTCGAACCTTATGAAGCATCCCGGATTCGACGGCGAGGCTTCATTCCGATACATAGCCAACGCCCGCTGGGCTGTGCGCGGTGTTTTCGCCGTGCTGGGCCTGAGCGGCAACACCGCTGACATGGCCGACGTGCTGCCCGACCAGGCGCAGTACTCTTTTACCTCGACCGTGTACGACCTTGGCGCACGCTTCGAATTCAACTTTCTGCCATACGGAATCGGCGAAACATATAAAAGACTACGCCGTATATCGCCATATCTCACCTTAGGCGTGGGGCTGTGTATGTCATCGTCGGGAGGTACCACCTCGGTGGCTCCAACCATTCCAATGGGCTTTGGAGTGAAATTCAAAATGGCCGAACGCTGGAATTTAGGTGCTGAGTTCACCATGACCAAAGCATTCGGCGACAAACTGGACGGCCCCGTGCTGAACGACCTCAACGGCATCAAAACCGCGTTCTACCGCAACACCGACTGGTTTTCGCGCCTTACCATAGGCATAAGTTATGAATTCGGCAAGCGCTGCGAAACTTGCCATTATGTAGATTAAGAGAATGACCACCGACTATCGCTCACAGCTTGATCTCAGACACATACCCGGCCATGTCGCCATAATAATGGACGGCAACGGCCGCTGGGCACGAAGACAGGGCATGGACCGCTCAGCAGGCCATGTCGAGGGCGTGAACACCGTGCGCCGTATCACTGAGATTGCCTCAGAAATCGGCGTGGGATATCTTACCCTCTATACTTTCTCGACTGAGAACTGGCAGCGTCCGCAGGCCGAAGTCGACATGCTGATGCACCTGATTGTGACAGCCATAGAGCGCGAGACTCCCGACCTGATAAAAAACAACGTGCGCCTGCTGATGATAGGCGACACCAATCGTCTGCCGGCCGAGGCCCTCAACCGCCTCCGACGCTGTATGGCCGATACCGCGCACTGCACCGGACTGCGTCTGGTGCTGGCTCTGAGCTACTCGGCGCGCTGGGAAATTACCGAGGCCATACGCAGTATAGCCCGCAAGGCTGCCGAAGGCTCGCTCGCGCCCGACGACATCGACGAATCTACAATATGCAGCCATCTGTCAACCGCCGGCATGCCCGACCCCGACCTGCTTATACGTACCGGAGGCGACATGCGTATCAGTAACTTCCTGCTGTGGCAGCTGGCATACACCGAGATATACGTAACCGACAAATTCTGGCCCGACTTCAGCAAGCAAGACTTCTGCAAGGCAGTACTCGACTTCCAGAGCCGCGAGCGCCGTTTCGGCCTCACCGGCGACCAGGTGAAACAGCAGCCGCATGGCAGCACTGAAAAATAATTGTCAAACTCTCCAATATATAACCCACGAACTATCATACCACATTATGCGATATAAATTTCTTATAGTATTCGGGCTGCTGTTGGCGGCCTTCGGCAGCCGCGAAACCGCGGCCCAGCAGACGGCCGATACCGTTTACAACCCGCAGGTGCTGTACAACTCAATGCCTCCCACATACGAAATCGTGGACATTGATGTAACCGGTGCGCCTAACTACGACTCCGAAATGGTTCTCGGTGTTTCAGGTTTGAAAGTCGGCGACAAGGTGACTATTCCCGGCGGCGAGATTACCGACGCAATCAAGCGCCTGATGCGTCACGGTCTGTTCAGCCAGGCTCAGGTGAAGCTGGTGAAAACCGTCGGCGACAAGGCATGGATTGAAATCGCATTGCGCACTCAGCCACGCATCAGCCAGGTAAATTATCTGGGCATGAAGAAAGGCGAACGCGAGGACCTGCAGGAACGTCTGCAGCTAATGAAGGGCAACTCGATATCGCAGAACATCGTGAATCGTACCAAGACTATCGTGCAAAAATACTTCGCTGACAAGGGATTCGGTAACGCCGAGGTATTCGTGGACCTGCGCGACGATCTCTCAAACCCCAACGAAGTTTTCGTGGACATTTCGGTTGACAAACATTCCAAGGTTAAAGTTCATAAAATATATATCGACGGCAACGAGGTGCTCTCAGACAACCAGCTGCAGCGCACCATGAAGAAAACCAATGAAAACGGCAAGATTCTGAACCTGTTCAAGCAGAAAAAATTCGTTGAGAACGATTACCGCGACGACCTTAACCGCATACTCGAGAAGTACAACGAAAAGGGCTATCGCGACGCCAAAATCGTGGCTGACTCGGTAGTGCCTTACAACGAGAAGATGGTCGATGTTTACATCGACATCGACGAGGGACGCCAATACTATATCAAGGATATTACATGGGTGGGCAACTCGGTATACCCCAATGAAATACTCAACACCTATCTCGAACTCAAGCCCGGCGACATATACAACCAGAAGCTGATGAACAAGCGACTCACCGAAGACGAGGACGCTGTGGCCAACCTGTACATGGACAACGGTTACCTGTTCTATAACCTCGTGCCTATCGAACGCGAAGTTTCCGGCGACAGCATATCGCTGGAAATGCGTATGATGGAAGGTCCGCAGGCCCGAATCAACAATGTGACCATCAACGGCAACGACAGACTTTACGAAAAGGTTATCCGCCGCGAGCTCCGTGTAAAACCGGGCGAACTGTTCAGCAAGAGCGACCTTATACGTTCGCTGCGCGAAATCGCTCAGACCGGACATTTCAATCCCGAGAACATGAATCCCGACGTGCAGCCCAATGAAGACAACGGTACTGTCGACGTGGTGTTCAACCTCGAGTCCAAAGCCAATGACCAGATTGAATTCTCGCTTGGCTGGGGCCAGACCGGTATCATAGGCAAGCTGGCTCTGAAGTTCGCTAACTTCTCTATCAAGAATCTCTTCCACCCGAGTTCATACAAGGGTCTGATTCCGCAGGGCGAAGGCCAGACGTTCACCATCAGCGCACAGACCAACGCACGCTACTACCAGTCGTACTCTCTGTCGTTTCTCGACCCCTGGTTCGGCGGCAAGCGACCCAATCAGCTGTCGGTATCGGCCTACTACAGCCGTCAGACCGGCGTAAACTCGTCGTTCTACAACAACAGCTGGCTGAGCGGCGCAGGCTACGGCTATCCCGGCATGTACGGTTACGGCTATCCTGGCATGTACGGCTACGGTAACTCATACAACGACTATCTGAACAACAGCTACGAAAACTCGCTCGACCCGAACAAGGTATTACAGATGGTAGGCGTGAATGTAGGCTTCGGCAAGCGTCTGAAATGGCCCGACGACTACTTTACCTTTACAGCCGAACTCGGCTATAACTGGTACTATCTCAAAAACTGGGATTACCTGTACTATATGAACAACGGTACGTCGAACGCACTGGTGCTGGGCCTGACTCTGGCGCGCACATCAATCGACAACCCGCTGTACACCCGCAGTGGCTCGAGCTTCTCTCTGAGCCTGCAGATGACTCCGCCGGCATCACTCTTCAGCCGTCACCGCGACTGGGAAGCACTCTCAAAAGAAAACACCGCAGAATCGAAGAAAGAACTTTACCGCTGGATTGAATACTGGAAACTGCGCTTCAAGTCGCGCACCTATACCCCGCTGGCAAATGCCAACGGCCAGTGGACTCCGGTGCTTATGACACGTGCCGATTTCGGTTTGATTGGCTCGTATAACAAATATCTCAAGACACCTTTCGAAACCTTCTATGTGGGCGGCGACGGTATGTCGGGTTCTTATACCTACGCTACCGAAACCATAGCCCTGCGCGGTTACGATAACGGCCAGTTCACCCCCTACGGCAGCGAAGGCTATGCTTACGCCCGCATGGGTGTCGAAATCCACTTCCCGCTGATGCTGCAGCCCACAACCACCATCTATGCCCTGACATTCCTCGAAGGTGGTAATGCCTGGACTTCGGTCAAGGAATTCAACCCCTTCTCGCTCAAGCGCAGCGCCGGTGCCGGTCTGCGTATATACCTGCCGATGGTAGGTATGATGGGTATCGACTGGGCCTACGGTTTCGACCGTGTACGAGGCGAAAAAGGCGGCAGCCACTTCCACTTCATCCTCGGTCAGGAATTCTAAGTATGAACCAAGCCCTGAGCCAAGGCGTTTAAACCTTGCAGACATCAGGCAGTCTAATAAGCAAACTCCTCAAAAACAACAATACTCAACATGAAACGAATTACAATTATCCTGGCCCTGGTACTGGCATGCGCCTCGGCGGCCATGGCTCAGAAGTTCGCTCTGGTCGACATGGATTATATACTCAAGAACGTGCCGCAGTACGAGATGGCCAACGAGCAGCTCAACCAGCTGTCGCAGCGCTGGCAGAAAGAAGTCGAGGCTGTAGGCAAGGAGGCCGAGAATATGTATCAGGCTTATCTGGCCGAGAAAGTCTTTCTCACCGAAGAGCAGGTGAAGAAGCGCGAGGCCGACGTGGTGGCAAAAGAGAAAGAGGCCACTGAGCTCCGCTACAAATACTTCGGCCCGGAGGGCGAACTGTACAAGAAGCGCCAGTCGCTGCTCAAGCCGGTGCAGGACGAAGTGTACAATGCCATTAAGAAAGTGGCCGACGAACGCGGCTATCAGGCCATATTCGACCGTGCCACCTCAAGCGACATAATCTACGCCTCGCCGCGTATCGACGTCAGCAACGAAGTACTTGCCAAAATGGGCTATTCAGCCAATTAAACGTTAAACATCAAATAAGTTTCATCACTAAATAAACCATAGATAAACATGTTTAAGAAAATTCTATTGCTTATCGCAGTGCTGCTGCCCATGTCGGCATTCGCACAGAAATTCGCTGTTGTAGACATTCAGGCAGTAATGGATGCAATGCCCGAAGTTGCAGCTGCACAGACACAGCTCGAAGCCGCGAACCAACAGTTAAAATCCGAACTTGATAAAATTCAGGCAGAGGTACAGAAACTCTACAACGAGTACCAGACTATCGCCGAGGACCCCAACACTCCCCAGAGCATAAAGGAGCGCCGTATGTCTGAAATTAATGAGAAAGCAACCAAGGCGGAGCAGTTCCGCGAGCAGGCACAGCAGGATCTGATGCAGCAGAATCAGCAGCTTATGGCTCCTATTCAGGCCAAAATGATTGACGCCATCAAGGCTGTAGGTCAGGAAGGCGGCTACACAGCAGTTATGCCCAAAGACGACGGACTTTTCCTTTATATGGGTTCGGACATACTCGACGTGACCATCGCCGTTAAAGCCAAACTCGGTATCTGATTTTAATCGAATAACCCAAATATACGGAATAACCCCGGCATGCCGGGGTTATTTTTCTATCGCTATGTTATCACCTGCAATAATTACAGTAATACTGCTTGTATGCTCCAATATATTTATGACATTTGCCTGGTACGGCCATCTGAAACTCCAGAGTTCAGGCGTAAGCAGTTCATGGCCTCTGTGGCTTGTGATATTGTTTTCATGGGGCATAGCATTGATTGAGTACTCTTTTCAGGTTCCTGCCAACCGTATAGGCTTCGAGGGGAACGGAGGGCCCTACTCGCTGATGCACCTTAAAATCATGCAGGAAGTCATCACACTGGTGGTGTTTGTTATTTTCAGCGTGGTCTTCTTCGATAATTTCCAGCTCCGCTGGAACCACTATGCCGCCATGCTCCTGCTTGTGGGCGCAGTTGCGTTGGTATTCTACAAATAGCGCTACAACTTTAGTGGTGTTGCCCGGGCGCTAAGTTATTTAGTGTCAATGGTGAATGCGTGGCGGTAGCCTTTGACCTTGTTCCAGGCTCCACGGGTAAAATCAGGTACCTCTACGGGCGCTGAGCCGTTTTCGATAGAGATTGCCGACAGCGGTGCCAGCGCGCACCATTCAGCCAGGTCATAAACATCCATGTCCAGCGGCAGACCGTTGCGCAGGCAGTAAATCAGGCGGTAGTCCATTATGTAGTCCATGCCGCCATGTCCGCCCACACTCTTTGCCACCTCGCCCACCTCACGGATTATGGGGTGCAGGTAATGCTCGGTAAGAACCCGGCGCTGCTCGTCGCTTATATAGCCGTGTGCGTTCAGGTTCTGGTGGTCGGGTACAGTGCCGGGAGCAAGCTGCTCGGGTTCGAAGGCATAGCCCTCCGACGGATATTTGTTGGCGAAGCCCTTGGTGCCGGTAAGTTGATACATGCGTGTGTAGGGTCGCGGATTCACTACATCGTGCTGTATGTGTATGGTCTTGCCCTTTTCGGTGCGTATCATGGTCATGGTGTGGTCGCCGTTGGCAAAATACTCGGGGGCCTTGCCGGTCTTCTTCTCAATCCACTGCGGGGCGCCTACAGCCTCGGTGTCCATGGCTACGAGTATATTCATCTTGTCGCCTCGATGAATGTCGAGCAGCTGGCAGGCGGGGCCCATACCGTGTGTGGGATATACGTCGCCGCGGTGTTTGCTGTTGTAATCCATACGCCAGTTCTGCCAATAGGCGTCCCAGAAGTCAGCCAGATTGTGTATATAGCTGCCCTCTACGTGCATAAGCTCGCCGAAAAGGCCCTGCTGAGCCATGTTCAGGGTGTTCATTTCAAAGAAGTCGTACACGCAGTTTTCGAGCATCATGCAGTGCAGGCGTCGCGATTCTGCAGTGTTTATCAGCGCCCATATCTCGTCGAGATTCAGTGCCGCAGGTACTTCGATAGCCACGTGCTTGCCGTGTTCCATGGCATAGATAGCTATCGGCGCGTGGTTTTTCCAGTCGGTGGCAATGTACACCAGGTCAACGTCGGGGTCTTCGCACAGGCCTTTCCACGAGTCGGATTTGCCGCCGTAAGTGTCGGGTATCGGATGACCGGCCTTGCTCAGGTCTGCCGCCGACTTGTCGACACGGCTTTGCTCAATGTCGCAGATGGCGGTGATTTTGCTGCCGGGCACGTGTGTGAAACGGCGTACGGCCTCGGAGCCGCGCATGCCAAGGCCCACAAAGCCCACGCGGACAGTGTCAATTGCCGGGGCGGCAAAGCCCACAAGGTCGGTGGCGCCCTCAGGACGGGCGGGAATTTCGGTCCGTATCGGTTCGGTGGCGCCTGCGGTCAGGAGTCCGCAGCCGAATATTATGGCTGCAACGGCCTGAAGTCGGAATGCTTTCTTGAAATTCATGTTTTGTCGCTTATTTATGTGAAGATATATAATTATTTACTATGGCGCACATGTCGGAATAGTGCTGCTCCATACTCTGCAGCAGCCGGTACTGGGCATGAGTGCGTACCAAATTGTGTTCGGGATATTGAATCTTGTAGTACTTGTCGCCGTCGATATAGTCCATCAGAAAGCGCAGTACTTGCTCAAAGGTAATATACAGCGCCGAGAACGCCATGTGCGCTGTTTCGGATGACGTGAGAGTATCGAGCCGTTGCGACAGATAGCCTTCGGTATAGGCTTTGAACATTTCGGTCGACAGACCTACGCGGCTGAGGTCGCGGTCGTCCTCGTCGCCGGTATTGGCGTAGGAGCGTATGGCGTCGCCGTAGTCGTAGAGCGAACTGCTGCTCATTACAGTATCGAGGTCAATCACACACAGCACATTGCCGTTTGTATCGAAAAGGATGTTGCTGATTTTGGTGTCGTTGTGGGTTACTCGGCATGGTATCTCGCCCGATTCTATAAGGGCGTGGAATTCGAGCATCTGACGGCGGCGCGACTCAATCAGTCCTATTTCCTCGCTCAGCGAGGCGCAGCGCCCGGCGGCATCGCGGGCCAGAGCCCGGTCCCACTGTTCGAAGCGGCACCTTATGTTGTGAAAGCCCTTGATGGTTTCCGACAGCACGCCCGGAAAGTCGGCCAGCTGCGACTGGAAGCGGCCTATGCCTGCGCCGCCCATGTAGGCCAGAGCCGGAGTGTCGGCGCGATCGTATGTCACCGAGCCGTCGATATACACGCACATGGCCCAGTATTGGCCTTCATCGTCGATGTAGTAGGGCAGGCCGTCGAGAGTCCTTACCACGGTCAGGACACTGCGGTCAGGGTCGTCGCCGGCTTCGGCCGCCTTGAGGCGCAGATGCGCGGTAACAGCGCAGATATTATCCATCATGGCCGGAACATCCGGAAATATATTCTTGTTTTTGCGCTGCAGGATATAATCGGGAGCGTTACCTTCGGTAATAACCTTGAAGGTATCGTTTATAAAGCCTGCACCAAGTGCTTTGATTTCACTTACAGTGCCGTTGATAGCGAATTGAGTTGCGATTTCTTTAAGTTTATCCATGATAGTGATTATGGGAGGCTGTAGTACTTTACGCAAAATTAATTCAAAAAATCGGATTATTCTCTTATTGAAGAATAAAATATTCTAATAGACGCTCTTACACGCGCATATTATGCTAAAAAAGTGTACAAAAATTCTGGCTATTATTGTTATTTTTGCAGCAAAATAAATCAATACCGAATTATGACCTTTCTCAGTATACTTGCTTGTGCCGCCTGCGTATGTGCCGGCGCTGACTCTACCTGCTGTGCATCTACTGCGCAGTCGCTTATCTGCAACCTGGCCGATGCTGCAGAGCATGGCCGCTTTTACTTTGGTCATCACGACGATACTGCCTACGGTCGCGACTGGCAATATGTAGAAGGCGCATCCGACGTAAAGGCCCTCACGGGCCGCTATCCCGGCATGATGAGCTGGGATCTGGGCATGATTGAGCTTGCCTCCGACAAGAACCTCGACGGAGTGCCATTCAGCTTCATGGCAACAGAAATATCCCGTCAGCAGGCACGCGGCGGAGTAAGTACTATCAGCTGGCATCCACGCAATCCGGCTACCGGCGGCGACAGCTGGGATACCTCGGCATCGCCTTTGGAACTGATGGCCGAAAACCCGGCCCTGCGCGACACCCTTGAGCTGTGGATTGACCGTGCAGCCGACTTCATAGGCAGCATCCGCAACGACGCCGGCGAGCGTGTGCCGGTAATATTCCGCCCATGGCACGAAAACAGCGGCAGCTGGTTCTGGTGGGGCGCACCCTACAGCACACCGCCGCAGTACATAGACCTATGGAAACTCACCCGCGAGCGTTTCGATGCCAAGGGTATCGACAATGTGGTATGGGCATACGCCCCCGACAAGGATCTCACCCGCGAACAGTATTTCTCGACCTATCCCGGCGACGAATACGTCGACATACTGGGCTGCGACATCTACCACTTCGACGGCGAAAACGGTCTGGCCGATTTCGAACGGCGCCTCAACGACCAGCTGCCCTATATAGCAGCCGAAGCCAGCCGGCGCGGCAAGGTCGCCGCCCTTACCGAAACCGGTCTGGAAAGCGTTACCATGCCCCGCTGGTACACCGAGGTAATGCTGCCGGTAATGAAGCGCTATAAGCTGGCATATGTATGCGTGTGGCGCAATGCGCAGAAACAGCAGCTGCCCGACCACTACTACGTGCCCTTTAAAGGCCATCCCGCCGAGGCCGACTTTGTAGAGTTTGCCTCCGACCCAGCCGTAATAATGGTGCGCTGACCGCGCGGTTTGCGCATGCGGCGGAAAATTTGTAACTTTGCGAAAAATATAGCTGTATGCGTATAGACATCATAACCGTACTGCCCGAGATGTTCGAGTCGATTCTCGGCTGCTCAATCCTCAAACGCGCACAAAACGCCTCGCTTGCCGAAATTGTAGTGCATAACCTGCGCGATTATACCACTAACAAACACCGGAAGGTCGACGACTATCCTTTCGGCGGCGATGCCGGTATGGTCATACAGATTGAGCCGGTAGACCGTTGCATATCGCACCTGAAAAGCCAGCGCAACTACGACGAAGTGATATTCACCGCCCCCGACGGCGAAGTATTCAACCAGCGCATGGCCAACCGCATGTCGATGATGGGAAACATCATCATACTCTGCGGCCACTACAAGGGCATAGACTACCGCATACGCGAGCATCTGATTACAAAGGAAATCAGCATAGGCGATTATGTGCTTACCGGCGGCGAAATGCCTGCAGCCATCATTACCGACGCCATCGTAAGGCTTATTCCGGGCGCAATAGGCGACGAGCAGAGCGCCCTCACCGACAGTTTCCAGGACAACCTGCTGGAGCCGCCCATCTACACCCGTCCGGCCGAATACAACGGCTGGGGTGTTCCTGACGTGCTTCTTTCCGGCCATGCCGCCAATATCGACCGCTGGCGCCACGAACAGGCTCTGGAACGCACCCGCCGTCTGCGTCCCGACCTGCTGAAGTAAGCCGCTCAACACACATTACTTGCGAATCAGCAGCCATGCGGTCACAAGTGCGACCGCCACTATGGCTATGACAGCGGCGTTCCACCACAGCAGGCTGCGGGGAATACGTCGCATTACGGTTCGCATTTTTTTCGATCGCAGTTCTATATTTTTGTTATCGTCATCCATTATGAGCCAAGTTCAAGCTGGTTTTTAACAAGGTTGAAATAGACGCCCCGTCGGGCAATAAGTTCGTAGTGTGTGCCCTGCTCGGCAATACGGCCACCGTCGAGCACCACTATCCGCGAGGCGTTGCGTACCGTCGACAGTCGGTGCGCAACCACCACTACGGTGCGGCCACGGTAGAATTCGTCGAGATTCTCCACAATGGCGCGTTCGTTGCCGGCGTCGAGGGCATTGGTGGCCTCGTCGAGGAATATGAAGCCAGGATTGCGGTATACGGCCCGGGCTATGAGTATGCGCTGTTTCTGACCCTGACTCAGCCCCATGCCGTCGCGGCCTATGCGGGTGTTGTAGCGCAGAGGAAGACTCTCGATATAATCATTGATGCAAGCCAGGCGTGCCGCGCTTTCAAGCCGGGCACAGTCAATGTCGCCGTCGTCCACGGCAATATTGCGGGCTATTGATTCGGAGAATATCACGCCATCCTGCATTACGGTGCCGCACTGGCGGCGCCACCACCTTAGGCTGTAGTCGTCGAGATTGCGGCCTGCCACCGAAATCCGGCCTGACTCCGGGCGGTAATAGCCCAGCAGCAGTTTTATAAGCGTAGTTTTGCCGCTGCCCGATGCTCCGACAATTGCTGTAGTGCGGCCAGCCGGAATATCCAGGCTGATATTGTCGATTGTAAGGCCGGGCGAGAACCTGTCGTAGCGGAAACTCAGATTTTCAATGGCTATGCTTTTGCGGGCGCCGGCGTCGAAGGCCGAAAGCTGTCCGCGGTCCGCTTCCTCGTCCTTGCCCTGATGAATCTCGTTGATGCGCTCCAGCGATATTTTCACATCCTGCAGCGAATATATGAAAGCCATCAGCTGCTCCACCGGCGAATTGAGCTGGCCTATGATGTACTGCACCGCCAGCATCGAGCCCAGAGTCATCTGCCCGTTTATTACCGCCGTGGCCGCCAGTACTGTTATGATTATGTTCTTGACCTCGTTTATGAATATCGACCCCGCCTCCTGACTCTGCTGCAGTTTCATGCTTTTCATCTGTACGCCGAAGAGGTCGGCCTGCACATCCTCCCATTCCCAGCGGCGGCGGCGCTCGCAGTCCTGCAGCTTTATCTCCTGCATCGACGATATGAACTGGTAGGTATAATTCTGGTTCCGGGCCTGCTGCTCGAACAGTTCGTAGTCCAGCACCTTGCGCCGGTGCAGAAAAGTGGCTATCCACACGCCGTACACTATGCTGCCAAGTACAAACACTGCAAATATCAGACGGTTGTACACCAGCAGTACCACCCCGAAAATTACAAAACTCAGCAGGGTGAACAACACCCCCAGCACCTGGCCGGTAAGAAACTGCTGCACCCTGCCGTGGTCGGCCATACGCTGCAGCAGGTCGCCTGTTTTGCGGGTGTCGAAGAAAGCCATGGGCAGGCGCAGCAACTTTATGAAAAAATCGCTCACCAGCGATATGTTTATGCGCATTGATATATGCAGCAGCAGCCAGCGGCGTATGAAATCGGTGGCCGTGCGGCCTATCACAATCATAAGTTCGCCCAGCAGTATGAGCCATATCAGCGATATGTTGCCGTTCTTGATACCCACATCCACTATGGCCTGGGTCATAAACGGCAGTATCAGCTGCAGCAGACAGCCCAGAGCCAGTCCGGCAACGATGTGCATGAAATAGCGCCGGTACGTACGCAGATACGACAGCAGAAAGCCGAACGAGCGGCGCTCGCCGCCGTCGGCACCGGCGTTTGCGGCGTCGAAGCCCTCGCCGGGAGCCAGAAACAGCGCTATACCTTTGGGCATGCCCTGCGAGGCGGTGCTGAGCCATCCGGCCTCGAACTCGGCCTCGCTGTAGCATACACGGCCTTTGGCGGGGTCGCTGACATAGAACCGCCGGCGCCTGCCCGACGACACCCGGTAAAGAACCGTAAAATGGTTCTGCTGCCAGTGGATTATTGCCGGCAGCGTCGACTGTGCAAGTTCGTCGATGGTAGCCCGCGCCGCCACAGCCTCCATGCCATAGCGGCGCGCGGTCTGCGCGAGGCCCGAAAGCGATACCCCCTCGGTAGTAGGCGGGCACTGTTCGGCCACGGAACTGAGCGAGGTGTGCTTGCCATACCATTGCAGAATCATGGTAAGGCATGCCACTCCGCACTCCATGCTGTCGTGCTGCTTTATGAAGGGGAAGCGCATAGGGTCGGCGGATTAGTTTTTCAGCAGCGAGTTGTTGCTGTCGTTGTTGTTGAGGCTGCGGCGGATGTTGCGTTTGAACAGGGCTCCGAAGTCGGCGGTATATATGGCGCTCAGGCACACCATGTTGCCGTTGTCCTTTATATAGCGGTCGTTGACCGCCGGATTTACGGGCGAATGGCTCCAGGATGGATATCTGGTACCTTTCTTGTCGAACATGTACCACCAGCCGGCGCTCAGTGTCCAGTGCTTGTCCGGGCGGAATTCCACCTGCAGCGCGTCGCCGTTCTCTTGCTTGCTCACATTATAGCCGAAAAGCGTCTTGCCGGGGAATTTGCGGTAGTATGATATTGTCCAGGGGCCCTTGTTCCACCACAGGTTCAGGCGGCCAAAGAGAGAGGTGAGATGATAGTCCCAGTTGCCCACTCGGCTGTCGTAGCGCGTCAGGTCGATGCTGGCGTTGGCGCCAAAACCGTATATATCGCTGACTCTCAGCATAAGCGACCCCTGCATGCCGGTATATTTGTCGGCATTGACCGACTGCGACATGAACTTGCCGCCTCCCATGTATACCACGTCATTGAATACACCGTTTTTTATGTTGTTGTAGGCGGCCTGCAGCACTACCGAGAACTTGCGGTGCTGGTAGATACCGGCAATGGAGTAGAAGAAGTTTTCCGACGTTTTAAGGTCCGGATTGCCGTTGCTCCACAGGTAAGGAGAAACCTGCACCTCGTGGTTGGTAAGAGCACTCAGCGACGGCAACGACGGGCTGTAGCTGAATACACCCTCGAATGTCCATTTCTGATTCGGGTACCATGTGATGTTCGCCGATGACATGTTGCGGATATAGTGGCGGCGGATATTGTTGTTGCGGCTCCACAGCATCTTGGCGCCACTTGCCGCGGTAAGATACACCCGGTTTATCTGCTTGGCGAATCGGGCATAGATGTAGTTGTTGTTGTCGGTCAGCACGGGCTTGAAGTTCTGGCCGAGATATTCGTTGGTGTTGTGCGACACTGAATTCTGCACACCTCCCGACAGGCTGGTCGACTGGTCGAAGTTGTGCACATAGCTTACCTCGCTGATCAGTGAGCGGCGCCGGTTGTTGATATCGTTGATATACTGCAGGTCATCGTCGCTGTTGAGATTATAATTGTTGTCGCGGCGGTAGTCCGACGAACTGAGCGTGCCCACCACCTGAACTTCCAGCGAGTTTTTAGCGTTGAAATCGTGGCGCAGGAACATGTCGAGCGACGGGGTGAAATCGCGCGATGAATTGCGGCTTTTCATATCATATTCACCAAGTATGTTGTCGGACATTGTACCCATAATCCGGTTCGAGCTGCTCGTAGGCGTGGCTGAAAAACGTGCCGAGAAAACAGTGCGTTCGCTCGGTGCGAAGTCGTATTTCAAAGACACGCCGTGCATATGATAGTTGAACGGGTTCCGGTCGTGCTGCTCTATATCCACTTTGAAGTCATCGCCGATGTATTGCATGGACGAATAGTCGTAAGCATCCTGATAGTTACGCCATGAGGGTGAGTATTGCAGCGTGAACTGCGACGGGCCCTGGTGGTACGATGCCTGTAGGTTGGCATCGAGAAAGGCGGTGTTCACCGCGCTGCGGCCCCACAGATACACCTGGCCGCCATCCTCGCGCTCCTTGAGTGTTATCGACAGGAAGCCGTTTTTGCCCTTGTCGGCATAGCGGGCCGGTGTGATATACGAATATTCAATCTTGGCTATGTCGCCTGGTTTCAGTGAGTTCACATCGCTCATCGTGGCCGGGATGCCGTTGATCAGTATCATCGGCGCGCCGTTGCGCACTGTCAGCGAGCGGTTTATAGGGTCGGCGAACAGACCGGCCAACGGCAGTTTCTGCAGCAGGCTCAGAGTGGTCGACGAGGCTTTCAGGTCGGCCTCCGACGGGTATACAATCGTGCGTCCTTTGGAGTGTACCACTTCGGTGCCCTTCACTTCCAGCTCATCGAGCGTAGAGGCCTCGCTCAGGGCTATATAGCCCAGGTCCTGGTTCTTACTGCCGGCCTCGACCACAACCACGGTGCCGCTGAAACCGGGCTTGTCGATTTCGACAGCCAGGGCGGCTTCGCTGTCGGTCTGCAATCTGAATATACCGTCCTCTCCGGTGGCAGTACGACTCAACTCTTTGTCACCCTCTTAAGTACATGACAAAAATTTGAAAACATCGAATTTTGGGGTATAAGTCGGA
>ERZ777011.1976-NODE-1976-length-18477-cov-3.588318_pt1 | contig 18477 bp, 17 predicted proteins | sample MGYA00374964_ERZ777011 | MGnify/ENA primary metagenome ERZ777011 (study PRJEB29310, sample SAMD00008975) | mouse gut metagenome | study: EMG produced TPA metagenomics assembly of the Metagenome analysis of fecal microbiota from mouse which was promoted...
CCTTCTTTGTATTTTCAACTGCTGGAGTTTTAGCTTCGGCTTCTGGGTCTTTGACCGCAGTTTCGTCTTTAATGCCGGCAAAGTATCTTACCCACTTTGTAACTTCGTTTCTGATGTCCTGTGGCACCATATCTACGGTCATAATACCATCTTGGACTAAAGATACATAGTTAATAATTCTTGTGTTTGGCTTCATAATTACCCAGTTCCTTTCTTAATTTGTCATTTTCTTCCGTCAAATAATCCACTCTTTTAGTTAAGGTATCTACTCTCTTCAACAGACGATCATTTTCATCTTTAGTGTAGTCATGGTTGCTGGTCTTATTGCTCAAATACCAAGCTAACAGACCTGTAATAAAAGGCAGTAACACCTGCATTAAGTCATCGTGCAAGTTAGCCGCCTCCTATCCCTTGGTATTACGACTATTTGCTACTTTTAAGATAATCCAAATAAACACAACACCAAACGCAAAAGACAAGCTCATTTTATCTTGACCTGCGAATGTCATGTGTAAGTAAAAGGCTATAGCAATAATTGTCATGAAAGCAGCAGATAAGCCTAGAAGAATACCAATGACCCAATTATTATGTGCACCCGTTAAAGCATAGATGATAAGACTGATACCAACGAACGTTGCGATAGCATCAATTCGATCATCATTCATCAAACTTACATATTGCGGTGGCCAAAAGAAGTAGTGTTCATTTGTCCATAAATCTAAACCAATTGCAGTAATTAATACGCCGATGATTGAATACCAACTATTGAGCCTGTGTAGTAGTGTTTGCATAAGCTTCGCCTACAATCTTTTGATAATTTTCTGGTGACAAGAAACCTTGTGCAACTAGACTTTTCATGCCGTTTTTATCGTAGATGCCAAATTGGTAATCCATAGTATACATTTCCAAAAAGTTTGCTTGAATTTGTTCCATTAAAGTCATAATTAGTTACCTCCGTTTTCTTGCTTAGTATCAGTATTTTGTGCTGGTTGAGTAGTAGTTGGCATCGCCTTAACGACAGTAGCCAAAGTTTGTTGCATAGTAGCAAGCATCCTGTTGGTATTTTTGGTTTGTTCGGTAAAGGTCTTCATAAATGCTAAGTTTTGTTGAGATGATTGAGCTTGGATTTGTTGCATAGACTTCAACGCTTGGTCTGCACGATCATTAGCAGCATCAAGTTCTGCACTCTTTTTATCCAATTCTTCCAATTTAGCTTGTGCTCTTGCCAAAATTTGAGTTTGGGCATTTTTGTCATTTTCTACCCAGCCGCCTTCGTCTACTTTGTAGACTGGGTCTACTAAGCTATCGTCAGGACGTTCTTTGTACACGTGCCAAGGTAAGGTGCTAAGATCTTCACCTTCGAACACTGGAACAGCCTTATGACGCCATAAAGCAATCGTGGCGTCTGGATCAGAGATATAAACAAAGCCCGTCAATTGTGGGAATTGCTTCTTTAAAGTTGCTTCTTGGGATGCAACTGAATCAGTTGCTTGTACTTGTGTAGCATTTTCACCTGCTACTGGTGTTACTTGTGTTTCGTCAGCCATGAGCTAACTCCTTTCATTAAAAAAGCCCACACGAACGCCGTGTGAGCAAGGTGTTATTTAGTTTTCTATCTATTCCACTTTATATCTTTTAAATCTTGAGAGCTTAACATCCATCTACCGATTACCCCATTAGGGCTAAAGTCTGTGTTGATGGCATCTTCAGAGAGATAGTAAAAAACTCCATTTCTTAATTGTATTCCACAAAGAGCAATTCTTTGATCTCCTATCACCGTTTCGTTGTTGATAGAGGTGCCATCTTTAATTATTGCAGATGTCGGAATAGCACTAAAATTAATAGTGTTACTACTGCTAAACATTTTTATGTATTTGTCACCTGCAAAATAAATAGCCTTTGTCATGCAATCACCACCAATCTAGTGATAAATGCTTTAAAGGCTTGATATAAGTGGGTTAGTGGGGGTCTATTTACCCCCCCATTTTTGATTTCTGCTACGTCATCTACTCTAACTAAGTAGGCAAATGTTCCATATGTATTAGCTTCTTGATTATCATATATTGTAGGATCCAACACCATATAATACCTTTCTCCCTCAAAAACTAATTCAGTATATATTTTTGTTCTTGCTGGATCTGCGTTAGGACCTACTATCAGTCCGCCGACATCCCAAATATTAACTTTATGATTTGTATCATAGTGTAGTGCATAAGTATCAACTTGACCACTAGCTTTAGTGCCCTTCCAAATATGGGCGTCTTGATAGTAAAGATCTTTAATGTAACGTGTGCCCCCCATAAAAATTGATTTAATTGACATTTTTACCTGCTATATAAAACATGGAAGTATGTAGAAGAAGACGAATTTTCTACATATCAGAAAGATATATTTTTCCTTTCTTTGTTTCACTTACTGTCGTCTTCACTAGTATTCTGATATTCCACTTGGGAGTAATCACATTGACCAGCTCTTACAGCTTAAGGACCTAGCCAGCCCCGTTTATTTTCTTTATTTCACTAAAGCTAAAAGATTTAGAACTGCGTTTTCATCTCGATCGTTACTGTAGCCACATTCATAACAGATATACTCGTTATGCTTAGTGCCATGCTTTTTATTGCCTTGCAAAGTGATTTTTTCATTACCTGTTTTGACGTATCCGCATTTAGCACATCTTTGTGTCGATGGGTATGTTTTATCAGCTAAGATTAACTCTTTGCCATACCAATCACACTTATAAGTTAATATCTGCCTAAATCTACTAAACAGCGATCTCTGCATTCCTTTGGAAGCTACATGGGTCATCATCATTTGCTTTACTGCTAAATCTTCAATTACAATTTGGTCGTAATTATCTACAAGCTTAGTAGTGAACTGCTGTAAAAGATCATTTTGGATATTAGCTGTTTTATGATAATCTCTTTGCAATTTGATTCTCACTGCAAAGTAATTATTTGATTTAACAGCTGATTTTCCGTTAACTTCTCTTTTACGTGCCAGCATTCTTTGATAATGCTTAATACGCTTATAAAGCTGTTGCAATTTAGCAGGCAAAACATTGATTTGCCCCTCGGTATAGTTAAAATGTCCAACATTGACATCTACTGCTGTCTTTTGATAAGTTTTAGCCTTACTTGAAATCTCTTCTTCATAAGGTAAAGCCGCATAATAGCTATCTTTTTCTTTGAAGATACTTACTACTTTGACTTCACTCATCTTTAGAGCTTCATAGCTTTTCAAATCAAACCAATCTTCTTTTGAAATGCTTCTTGGGCGATCAAGGCGAAGCTTGCCATTAATAATCTTGGCACGATCAGTTTTAAAGCCTTGTCTGGGAGCTTTCTTTGATTTAAAACTAGGCATTCCCCAATCAGGTTGAGCCTTATCAAAGAAGTTCTTCCATGCATTAGCTAAGTCTTTAATCGCTAATTGTAAGCATCTAGCTGACAAATCATATTGCCAATCAGCTTTATTTGCGACTAGTTCATTGCGGACTCTGCGTTCGTTAGGACTGGGATTATCTTTTTTGTTTAGTGTATGAGCTTCATACATTAATTGCCAAGTTTCTAGGCCTTTATTCCAGCAGTATCGCCGATAGTCACACAAAGCATCAAGATGCTTTTGCATGGTCTTATTAACTTTTAGTTTTACTACTTGTGTCTTGATCGTCATTTAAGTACTCGCCTTTAATCTTTTTCTTGTATTTTCTTAAGCCATATAGTCTGCATGAAAACACATGAATTATACTAATAAGATCATTAACTAGTTCTTTATCTGGACTAGTATCAATATTATTCAAAACAATGATTTCTGTTCCATGCTTTTTGCATAAGTTTTCGAACCAATCATAGCCAAAACGAATAAATCTATCTTTATAAGTAATATAAATTTTATCTATTTTGTTGTTCATTACTTCGTCTAGAAGATTATTCCATTTTTGCCGTTTATAGTTTAAGCCACTGCCAATATCGCTTATTTCTTCGTCTAATACGATACCTTGTGCATTAGCGTATTGTCGAATATAGCTTAATTGATCTTTTAAGTCATCTTTTTGACCATAAGTTGATACTCTGGCATAAGCAACTTGTTTTTTATTTGAGCTTAGATTATCTTTGTTCAAATATTGATTTATTTGATCTTCTGTATAGAATCTGCGATTAGTAGGTGAGCGCTTAGCCTTAAGAATACCTTTTCGATCCCATGTTTGGAGGGTTCTAGTGGTTATTCCTAAACGATCAGCGACATCTTTAGGTTTTAAAACTGTCATAATATTCACATCCATGTTTAACTTTCTGATGAATATTATGGCAAATATTTCTATAATAATCTACATATTTCTGTATTTTTGTTAACAGTTAAATTCCTCCTTACTCAACTACTGCGATCTTATTAGGATCATTGCCTTCCCAATTTCTGGCGTCATTTTCATTATTAAAACGTCTAATTTGAGGGATAGTGGACTTCAACTGATTGATCTGGTTACGCAGATCATTGATTTGATTTTGCAAGCTGGTAACATCTCGTTCATCTACTAAACGATGCCACGTATTGCCATCACTTAAATAAGAGCGATATGCTAAGCCAGAAATACATCCTGCAAATAACTGCCATTTACCATTTCCATCAAAACTAAAAGTAAATAAAGTGCCTCGTTTATCACTAATAAAAGATGGGGTATTAGTATTATTACTGTTTAATAAATAAGAAATTCCCCATGTTGACCAAAGATCATTTAAATTAACTGCATTTGAATACTTATGCACCGCAAATGCGCTATTTAAAGTATCAACTTTAGAATTGGCTGAGTTGGCAATGTTTTGAACATTATTAATTTTGCTTTCTAGTTCTGGGTTATTAAATGATGGTTTACCGTTGATATGATCCCAATCAACTGTACCCGTAAAGCGGCCGTTTAAACCAATCATGGCTATTTCTTGGCCATTTTTGCGGAAGCTAAAGTGGTTTGAACCATCGTCACCAAGATCAAATGCTAAGTCTAGATTGTCATTGCCATCTTGATCACCGTAAATTCTTGCATTATCAGTACCACCATTCCAGGTAATTCCACCAAGGTTACCAGTCCTATCGTTGATTCCGCCACCGTTCCAATTGATGACGGATCTTAAATTCATATTCCCTCCGGACAAAGGCAAGCGGCCATTTGCGTTGTTATTAGCATTGTCAGCTTTTTGACTAGCTTGTGTAGCTGTATTTTTTGCGTCAGTGATTTTAGCAAGTAGTCCACTGACATCAACTTGTTCCAGCTTTTGCCATGGGCTGTAAGTAGCTCCGCCGGCACCTCTAAAGTACATAGTAGTTGGGTGATTAGTTGAAAATGCTAATTGCCAACCATCAGCTTCTTCACGGTAGCAAATAATCATGCCGTATTTATCAATATCCGGACGATTTTTAATTGCGTTCCATGCATCAGGGGATAAATTTCTGGTGTTATATCTTCCCTCAGGAAGCTTATCTAAGTCATTGATATTTGTGGGGAAGTCATGAACGATAGCAGTCGCAGCGTCTTGTCTTACAAAATTGAGCTTAGCATTAATCTGATTTTGCAAATTAGTAACATCTGTACTGGTTGTATGTTTTACCCAGCCGGTCCATGCATTTCCATTCAATGAATTTTGCCAGTAACAGTTGTCTTGTGAAATTACTGTTACATTCCCCCAGCCTTGTGAAGTATGAGTAACTACATAAAACCAACTAGAATTTGCCATTGATGGTAAGTTCTTAACATTAGAAACGTTACTGTATCGTCTTATCTTTTCATCTCTGAAAGAAAGAATGTCGTCACCAGAGTTGCCGTTAATTAATTGCAATGCTGAATTTTGGAGTGCTGATAAATCGGAAGCATTGGCTTTAGTGCTAGCCGTAGATTGGGCCTGTTTGGCCAAGTTCATAGCGTTTGTAATATCTGAGCTGTTAGCAATTTTAATCCATGCAGGTACATTGTTGCCTTCCCAGTAACGATAACCAATATTGCCCTCATAGGCACCTGAACCAACAGGGATCCAAATTTGTGTTTTAGCATTGCCATCATAGTTAAATACGTAAAGTTGGCCACGCTTGTCTTGTAGCCAAGGAGGGGTATTAGTATTGCCTTGATTAGTAAGCTTGTAAGCACCATAATCCTGTACAGTATTGACATCAACAGCAGAATTAATACTGCGATTACCGTCAATGCTATTTAAAGCGTCAGCAATTTTACCAAGTGCAATTTGGTCAACGAGCCACGCATCATGAGATTTGCGATTTTCTTTTGTGGCGCTCTTAGTAGCTGGATCATATCCCGTTACTACAGTAATTGTGTCCTCAGTATCTTTACCGGAAATCTTTGCATCAAGCTTTTGTTCTAATTGATTATTCCGATCGTCAACTTGTGCTTTTGTATAAGTATTAGATTTATCGGCTTTATTATCAAGAGCTCTATTAACGTCAGACGCGTTAGCTTTTTGATTGAGCTGATTATTTACTTCTGTTTTGTCAGCCTTAGTACTTAACGCTTGATCAACATCTACCTTGTCAGCTTTAGTGGTCAAACTGGCATTAGTATCATCAATGGCTTTGTTAAGTTTTTTGGTTAATTCATTATTAGCTGATGTCAATTCGGAGTTAGCTTTATCAGCCTGTGCTTTTAAGCTTGCATTAAGTTCTTGCTTAGCATTGCTTACAGCACTATCAAGCTGGGCAGGTGTGATTGTACCGGCTGGATTAATTTGAGTAGTAACTGTAGTTGCATCATCAATGGCCATTGCTAGCTTTAAGTTAATGGAACTTGTAGATACTTGATCTGGCGAATTAGCGCCTAATGTTTTAACACCATCAATTACAGACACTGCAATCAAAGATTCTGGTCGTGTGTCTGTTTTGGCATACCAACCGACGGACTTAAAGTTAATGTCTTGATTGACACGATCGTTTTTAAAAGTCGCCTCGACAATTACCTGGTCACTTTTTGTGTCAGCTAAACCAATTTGAGTAGTAAGTAATGGATTATCAAGACTAGTTAATGCTCTAACTTGATCAATGGCTGTTTGGCTTAAGTCCTGATCGTAAAGGATCACTTTCGTGTAGGTTAAGTTTTTACTTCCGAATAGCATTTCTTTACCAGTGTTTGTAATGTAAGCCCCAGTAAATTTACTCATCTAATACCTCCTCCCTAGTTATCCACAATACCAATATAGTTTGAGCCTTTTGTAGACCAAGCCTTGGCGTCATTTTCATTTGCAAAATGTTTCCCAAGCATTGCGTTCTGTTCTAAAAATTTTAGACGGTTTTCATGATCATTAATCCGACCATTAAAAGTATCTTGTGTGACAAACTTGCTATCAGCTTCGCGTTTTAAATAGGAGTCACCGTTGTTTGCTTTGCCATTTAATCGATTATCGACGTCTTGCTTGGTATAAGTATTAGACTTATTAGCCTTGGCGTTCAAGGCATTGTTGACGTCAGCAGTTTTGGCGTAAGGACTTAGATCAACGTGCGGAATGTTTACATTGACATTACCGCCTGCATCAGGCTTATTACCATTAACGCTTTTTACGCCTCCAGTGTTAGCAAACTTGCTATCAATCTCTTGCTTAGAGTAAGTGTTAGATTTATCAGCTTTTCCACTTAATGCGCTGTTGACGTCTGTTTTATCGGCTTTACTACTTAACGCATTGTTAACATCACTCTTGTTAGCTTTGTTATCAAATTGCTGACTCAAATTATTTGCGTGATCTGCAATCTCTTTATCCAGTTCGTCTTTGATCTTAGTAAGTGAGACTTGCATTTCTCCGCGTTTGACCAAACCAGCTTCGTCAACAGTCATCTCAACTTTAGCCGCATTACTAATAGCCATATCAAGATCACAAGTAATTGCTTCGGTTGATCGATGATCTGGCGAGCCAGCTGCTAAAACTTCTGGTTTAGCAGTTGGAGTGATAGCCAAAAGCACTTCTGGTCCGTTTTCGTTGATTCTGGCAAACCAACCGATCGTGCTAAAAGTAATATCATCAGTTTGTTGCTTGTTATCCCAACTACCGGTGATGGTAATTACGTTATTATCAACTGGTGCAATCGTTAGTTTAGATTCTTTTAAATTATCATCAAGCTTAGTGATTTTTCTAATTTCTTCGTCCTCTAAGCCTTGTGGCTTGTCGTCAGCGTCCAAATGGCGCACACTCTGGCTGGACATAATTGCACGAGTGTAAATTAATACACCTTCACCTGCACCAGCTTGTAAGAGTACATGACGGCCTGCATCAGTAATAATTGAGTCGAGGAACTTTTGTTTATATGCCATGCTTTCTCCTTTCTACTGAGCTATTAAGAATTGTTCTTCCTCATCAACCTGCTTGCTACCTGCATACATAAATGACGCAGTAGTGTTAGTCCAAGGTGACCACCAGACGGAACTCATGTGTTGCTTATATGATCTAGACATATGCTGATCAGCACCAAAGTACCAGTGGTTATAAGTACGAGCACGCCAGCCAGTCCACCAAATTGACTTCAAGTGATTTTCGTAGTCGGTTCGGTCAGTTGTACCAGCACCGATGTAGCCTTGGACGTGAGTAGAGGCCTTGAAAACGATGATGTCAAGCCAATACCCTAGCGCCAACATATTTTGCAAATTATTAAGCAAAAACTTTTCCGTGGGCCAATCACTTACATAGTCCCAAGGCAATTGGATCCCGATATGTCTAGGAGGACCAGTTTTCCAGATTTTTATGCCTTGATCAGTTCCAAGAGCAGCACTCGTGATTTTAACGATTGATGGGATTGTACCTTGTGCTCTTGCAAGTAAGTTTTTGAGATAAATTAAAAACCTATAAGGAGGATCATCCTTAGTAGGTCTGTAGGTATTAATATCTTTACCAAATAAATCAAGCGTGGTTCCTTCTGCATCTTGGATACCACGCCATTGCATTACTTTATCGCCACAATCGCTGATTTTTTCGAGGTGGCCATTATAAGTATCAAAGAGCTTATAAATATTGCCATCTGATTGCTTATACCAGTGATCACTTAATTCGGCAACAATCTGATCAGTTGTCTCATAAGCCATTTACAACCACCTCAATATCGTCAGGATCACACGTGACGGCTTCAAAATCTGTCTGTATCATGTTTTTCTCTTGCAATGTGGTAGTAGACGTACCAATTGCAATACTTGCGTCTGTGACTCCCTCAATGTCGTAGATAGCTGGATAAAGTCGAGTTATGTAAACAGGATCACCCATTTCAAGCTCGTTGATGTAATCTGCAATTGATTGCTTAACATCTTCTGCACCATTGTCAACATTCCACGCATCATCGGTATTAATAACCACTTTGGCAAAGACAGGCTTATTAGTAGCAAAATCAAAATTGATGTCCAATTTATTGCCAGTTGCATCTTTGACTTTAAGCTGTTGTGATCCCACTAAGGTAATTCCTGCTGCAATGTAATCTGCAATAGTTTCAGCGATGCTTCCTTTATCTCCACCTAAACAATAAATATGCACCGAGTAAGGAGGATTACCATATTTATCGGTTGCATTACTTGGATTTTGAACGATATTTACTTCACGCACACCAGGTAAATTCATCAAGGCTGATCTAATTCCTGCAGCCGTTGAACCAGGACGGGCTTCATTCTCCATGCGGAGTCGTTCTCTGTAAGTTTCGTCGTCCTCATAGTCTTGGCCACCGCCAGCTTTTTCAAAGTTTGTTACACTCAAAATGTTTTCGTCTGGGTCAACTTCCGTAGTAATGGAATTGATCGGTACATTAGTATCTGCACCAGTTTCCTCACATTGGACCATTCCCATACCGCTCCATGAGCCGTCGTTGTTTTGAGTAGTTACTACATCTTTGAGTAACGTGAACACATATCCACTTTCTGTCGCGAACTGTTCGCCGGCTTGAATTAAATATTCCCCTTCGGTAGCAATTGTAATAGTTGCAAAGGCAGGTTCATCAACTTTACGCTTCAAGCCTAAATTACCGCCTATATAGTCAAGAGACGTGCCAATGGCAGTAGAAATAAATGCGGAATAGTAAGTAAGTTGTTGTTCTTCCCACGACGCTTTCTCACGTCTGGCCATCATTCTTGTAATAATGCCAAAATTTGAGTTACTTGTAAGGACAATGTCACTACCAAAACGCGCTATAAAGTCATCTTGGATTGAGTCCAAAACCTCTTCATAACTCGGAACATAGAAACCAGTAGCACTAAGTCCCCATTGAGAATCAAATGCCAAAATCAACATCTCCTTCCACTTCTTCTGCGCTGGTGCCGTCTGTTGGTGTAGCAGTGGCCTTAAAGCTAATTGTCATGCCACGATTGGGCTGTGGAGTAAATTCAATATTATCCACGGACTCAACCTCTGGTACCTGCTCCATGATTACATTTCTGATTTCGTCAGATGCCATAGTTTTATCAAAGTGCTTGCCTAAGATTGCATTGTAGTCAGTACCCTGTTTAGGATCAAGTTCTTCCATTTCGCCATATCTAATTTCAAGGGTTGCCTTAATACGTTGGGCAATTTCATCAACTCCGTCAATCATTTCAAGGTCATGAGTTTCTGGATTGATAACTAAATCACCTTTGTCATCAACTTTTAAGTCTTTAGCCATTTACTGCATCCCCGCCGAGAACTCCAATCACAATTGAGTCGTTAGCGTCATGTAAACGACTAGTGTTTGGATCATACGTATTAGCTTTGCCGTCCCAGTTATCGTTGTCACGATCGAGGACAGCACAAATTACAGGTACACCCTTACGCATTAACTTCTTTTTTGGAAACTTATCGCTTAAACTAGTGCTATTATGCGGATTGGCGTCAAGCTTCTTAAATTCTGGCTTGATTCGCTCAAACCATTCGTCCAGCATATAGCAATTTTCTGAAACTGGAACTTCTAGGTATTGTGCGGATTCTTGACCATCTGATAAGTTGGCCAAAGGTTGAATATCAGCAACATGGTTCTTTTTGTCGTACTTTACAACACGTGCAATATAAAACATTCGTATTTCTGAAAAAATACCATGTTTAAATTTTTGCACACCTCTATAAGCCGCATTTTGTAACTGCTCCATTGAGCTAGACATCTACATCGCCTCCAAACTGCATTGTGTTTGCGGATTTTCGCCATCGCTAGTATGCTGGCCAGATTTAACAAAAAAACGACCTTTGAGGTACTTTGATTTCATCAAAATACCAACATTGGTCGTGATTTCAGGAACCAAAGGGATTTCAATCTCATATGTTCCTTTTTCGCCTTCATCAGCTTCATTGTAGCTAGGTGGCTGTAATAAATCCTTGTCATCAATTTCATACCACACTCTTTTTTCTGAGCGTGGATTTACGATTTCGAAGTTACCACGTACATAAGTGATAACCGAGCCAGTGGGCTTAACGAGCTTCTTAATCAAGTTTAAAGGCTTCCCAGTAGCCGTGTATGGTTTCTTCATCACTGGGTTTTGTGCAAGCTCTAGTTTAGCGATTTTAATGCCTGATTGAGCAGCAACACCTTCGATTATTGTTTTATAGCTCGTGCCCTTGGGCCAAGTCTTATTAGTGATCTTAGTTTTGTTAACTCTAGTTTTAACGCGGTGCTTAACTTTTTTAGGCTTTAACCACTTGTGACCATATTCCCAGTGGTGGACCACATGCTTTTGACCTTTCTTTTTACCACGCTTATAAGTTTCAGTTACAGCGTAACTACTTCTGGTCTTTTTATAGTAACCAGCTTTCGTTTTTTCAACAGTTTTATGCTTGTTAACTTTTTCGGTCTTCTTTATTTTAAGTTTACGAGCCTTAATATTACTGTAATTGGTCCCCTCAGTAAATGTGATTACATGAGTATCAGTAGTCCCATCATGTTGAGGTTTATCTAATTTAGTGATAAAACCCTGACTGATAATTTTACGCTCCTTCCCCCAATTAAAAGCTAAAACCACTTTGTAGCCTTTGTGAAAAAACTCTTGATGTTTATCAGATAAATTGTACAAAGTGGCCGTATTAACAGGAGGAGTAGCCGAATTACTAAAATTGGCCGTAAAGCCAAACGGAAAATTGTGTTCTGGACTTTGATCGTTCAAAATCGTCATAGATTTTCCTGTTTTAGTATCAGTAATTATAAGCCACGCATGAGGATCAACCGTTTTAATAGCCATTAGTTAGACACCGCCTCATCTGTGTAATCTTCAATCGGCTCATCTGGATCATAACCAAGTGGTTCAATGGTTGGGTCACCAGTTTCAGAACCATTCGGATCAATAACATCAAGATACATCTGGACATTGTAGCCAAATTCGTTCTTGCCGGCATCAGTTGCTTGACCAGTTTCGTCCATAATTCGGATATCAATCCTAGGCAAACGTTGATCGGGTAAATCATACCCAACTAGCTCACCTAAAATTAAAGGCTGCTGAGTCAATAACAAGTTACCTAAGTTGTCCCAAATAGTAGCAGTGTAGTAGTCAGCAACGCTGTTGTAGTCAACTCTAAACGTGTAAGTATCGCCGGCTAAATTAATATCAAAGATATCTGGCAAATTATTTATATCTGCTGGAATATACCGCCTCATTTACTTCACTCGCATTTTCTTTTTGATCTTTTTCTGTTTTTCGCTGACGTACAAAGTACGTCCGGCATAAATTTTATTTGGATTTTTGATTTTATTAACTCTCTGTAGCCACGCAACGGACTTGCCGTACTTGCGTGATAATCCCAGGAGCGTATCTCCTGGCTTGATAGTGATTGCAGTGTAATTTTTATTACGATTACCTTGAGTGGTTTTTGACGCCTTAGAGCGCTTTTTATTAGCACTTTTGCCCGTGGAGGTTTCGATATACACTGCACGCACATATTGAAAGTTGATCGTTACTTTGAGATTATCGCGCCAGCCTTGACTCCAATCGCGATCTAACTCGCTAATGATTAAATGTTGACTGGTAAAATCTCCTTGATAAGTAAGTTCCGTACCATGATCACGCCAGTACGCAAGCTGACGATACTTGCGCTTGGCATCAGCACGATCAGTACCAGTAATAATGCCGGCCACTGATTTACTAATAGTAGAGACACGTGCATAGCTAGAACGTGGAGCACCAACATCTACCGGGTGACTGGTAATATTGACAGATGAGCTTTCTGATTCTGTATCAGTTGGAGCGATGAAAATCACAGTTTGACTGTGACCATCTGTCCGATAAATAGCGCAATTACCTTCAATGTTGAACTTATGCTTGTGTTTAGCTATTTTGTTTTTAACAGCTGCATGATTATCTCTAATTCTTTTAAGAGGAGCTAATTTATTCTTTGCCTTATCAAAAGACAACTTATCTCGTTTGTATTTTTTATCAGCTGCAGTTTTAGCTTTTAACCACTTATCTCGCATTTTTAAAGCCTTTTTCTTTTGTGTAGGTTTTAAAAACGATTGCTGCTCGTAGTGGATTGCTTTGGACATAGCATGATGAGACTGAGCTAAATCATCATCAGTGATCTTTTTCCACCGATCATAAGTCTTCTTAGCTTTGGTATAAGCCGTTGGCTTCTTTTTCTTTAGTGGTTTTTTCAAGTGATTCACCTTCCTAGTAGATTGATGGATCTCCACCAAATTCGTCACCAAACAAGTTAAGGATTTGTTCTGCAACAATTTGTTTAACTTCATTTGCAAAATCAATTGCATCTCTTCTAGACGTACCGATAGGGCCATTAAGATTGATATTTATAGTAATCGGTGGCTTGCCAGTTGATTTAGGAGGAGCACTCTTAGGCAACTTGATAAGATTACTCAAATTACTCATCTTGCGTTTAGTCTCTTCATGACTATCAACCTTAACGGGACCATCTGCTGTAATAAGCTCTGGTCCTTGTTCCCCTGCAATAAATGGAGTATGAATCGCAGGCTTGCCGCCTTTGGCATAACCGTGGCCATTGCCAAGGAAACTTAAGGAATTGCCATATCTATGCTTAGCATAATTTAAACCGGCATAAATGTTTGATGGGCCGTTAAAAATACCGCCATTATCGCCTTTACGCTTATAGGTTTCAAAAGTTGAACGTTTAGTCTGCATCAAACCTAATGCTGGACCCGATCCGTCTCCATCTGGGTCAGCACCTGGTTGACGTGCATGAGGATTACCACTTGATTCAGTGTTAATTTGACGTAAAACACGATCAACCATGGCCTTGGAAGTTGATAAATGCAACATGCCAAGAATACGTTTAACAGTTCCAGCCCAACGTTGAACGCCTTCACCCCCGATGTTTCCACCTAAGGACCCTTCATCACCTAACTTGTCCTTGATCCATTTAAGGGCACTAGGACCTAATTCGCGTTTAGCTAATGCTTGTAGTTGCTTATTAGCTGTGACTGTTTTCTTGCTGGACTTTGCATCGTGTAAGCCTTTAACACGGTAAAAGCCGTAGCCCATTCCCATATCATCAGCAATACGAGTTACACGAGCACGGGGTGGAGTTTCATTAAACATCGTACCAGTCTTAGGATTTTTGATAATCCCAACGTGACCGGCTGCACCTGTTCCGTGGCCAAAAATTACTAAGTCCCCTGGAATAGTGCGATTTAAGCTTTTACCTAAATATTCGAGGGAAGAACTATGTTGCATATCAACGGTAGAACGCCCTGCATTCAAGCCGAAGTGTGCTAATGCTTGGGAAACCATACCAGAGCAGTCACTTGCAGTCTTAGAAGCAGCACCCATTACATAGCGAACACCAGAGAAAGTTTCTTCTGCATATTTCAGGAATTTCTCACGAGTACCGCCATGTCCTGATCCTCCACCAATTGCATTATTAATAACCGTCCACATGGCGTTTGACCATGGATTACCAAAATGAGTTGAGGAATTTTGGGCCAAATTGATTGAGCCCTTTTTAAGATCAGTACCACTTGCATGGAGATTATTAGAGTACATTTGAGCAAAAGCCTTAGATGGATCTGCTCCTGCCTTCTCAGCTATTTTTCTTAACTGACTATGACTTACACCAGAACCCTTTGCAAAGTGCCTTAAACCGGCTGATTTTGAAACCTGTTGGGTTTGGGTGCCATTGAGCACACCCCACCCCTTTGGAATCATCATCGTGACATCATTACCACGAGGGTAATAAATTTCATTTGTGTCACTTACTAACGCTTCTTGACGTGGTCCGGATTTGGCATCATTGACCATAGCCAACGTATTTTGCGTTAAGCGACCATTAGAGTCAGTACCAGTTGCAAACTTAACAGGCTTAATAACCGAAGTATTACCGCCAAATTGACCTAAAACCTTATCAATTCCAGTAATACCTTTATTAACTTGGTCAATTGTGTCGCCCATTGCATCATGAGCGTAGCCTTTCATGTGCCCTAGTTCTTTGCCAAAGCCTTTTGAAGTAGTAGATGCTAAGTCAATTACTCCATCGTGCAAGTTGTCCATTTGCTTATGAACACCCTTACGCATATTGGTGTAATCAGAAATGGCGTCCTTTCTGGTTTTATCCGTCTGTTTGTTAGTTTGACGAGTAATCTTGGTCCAGGTACTTTGATTAGTTTTGGCTAAACGTTTGACCGATTTGCCAGCATTAGTTTCAATGTTATTCCAACTTCGGCGGTTAGTTTTGGTGAGCTTACCTAGTGATTTAGTGGTAGTCTTAGAAATCTTGTCCCAGTTGTTACGATTGGTCTTTGTAACTTTGGTTAGGGACTTAGTGGCATTTTGAGAGATTTTCTTGTAGTCACTTGCAACACTCTTAGTAGTTTTACCTAATCGAGTGGTACCTGAGGCATAGCCATTTAAGACTTTTCCTTGGCCAAGACCACCGGACATAACTTTGGCAGTATCATGGGCATTAAGGATATGCTCACCAGAATGCACTTTTGTGATAGCAGGACCATTAGCACCAAGTAAGCGAGCCTTAGCACCGTTTTTATAAGCAAGCTCAGGTCCTGCTTCACCTACTAATGCGGTATGACTTGAAGTGATATGTCCACCAGCAGCATGAGAGGATATTTTTTCATACTTGAATGTGTGCTTAGAGCCACCTGTGGCAAAAGCTAAGTCGTTGCCAAATGCCTTAACATTGTTAGTGACACCTTTGCGAATATCCCCAGCTTTACCCCAGAAGCCATTCCAGCCTTTTTGGATAGCTTGTCCAGTTTTAGAAGCCCATGAAGCAATACCTTTATAAGCTTTTTCAAGTTGACCAGGAATCGAAGAAATGAAGGAAGTTAAGCCCTTCTTTCCAGTATTCCAAGCGCTCTGAATGCTTTTACCGGTTTTAGATGCCCAGCTGTCTATACCCTTCTTACTCTTATTAATTTGACCAGGAATTTTTTGCGCAAAATTAGTAGCTCCCTTAACACCTTTATTCCAAGTTTTTTGGATACTTTGTCCAGTTTTAGAGCCCCAATTATCTACGCCTTTTTTAGCTTTAGAGAGATGTCCTGGAATACCCTTAACAAATTTGACCGCAGCCTTATTGCCCTTAGTCCATGCACCTTGAATGCTCTTGCCAGTTTTAGAAGCCCAATTATCTACGCCTTTCTTGGCTTTAGATAGTCGCCCTGGAACACTTTTGACAAAATTAACTGTGGCTTTCTTTCCTTTATTCCATGCACCTTGAATATTTTTACCGGTATTGGAAGCCCATTTTTTAACATCTCTTTCGGTTTTTTTGGTATTCTTAGGCAAATTCTTGAAAAAGTTATGACTAGCAGTAATTCCCTTGTTCCAGCCTTTGTGGATATTATTACCGGTTTGACTAGCCCAATGACCAATGCTCTTGCCAGTTTTACCCAAATTAGAAGGAATATCGTGAATCCACTTGCCTACGCCTTTAACGCCTTTGTTCCAGGATTTGCCAACATTAGAACCCCAGTTTTTAACTCCCTTAACGCCTTTGTTCCAGGATTTGCCAACATCGGTAGCCCAGCGGTCAATTCCAGCACCGGTTTGCTTAGTCCATTTAGACCAACCAGACGCTTGTTGTTTACGCCAGTTACCCATGCCACCCCAAAAATTATTCCAGCCTTTGCCAATCTTGCCAAACATGTCTTTTGTAGACCAACCAAGATTTTCAAGGGACCAAAAGTTTTTAGGAGGCTTATTACTTTGCCAACCTTTGGTAAATTTGTTAACGGCTTGGCCACCCCAGCCACCAACTACTTTACCGATTTGCGAACCGATCGCAGCACCAGCAGGACCACCGAAGAATAATCCAATTCCTCCACCAATACCAGATTCGATGCCTTTGCCTATATCCACGGAACGCTTGTCAGCATTATGACGGTCTTTAAAAGCGTTGAAGAACTGGGTCCCTGCATCAAGCGCTACTCCAGCGCCAGCTAAACCAGTTGTTACTTTTCCGGCAGGAGCTAAGCCTTTGAACCCTCCGGCGGATTTAATTGATTGAAGTGAGCCGGTTAAAAATCCAGCTCCTCCACGAGTAGCAGTTTTTGGTAAAGCGCCTCCAACATTTTCAACACCTTGGGCAGCTTCCTTAGCCATGCCACCTTTGCCGAACAAACCACCAACAAACTTAACAGCCTTAATAGCTTCAAGACCCTTTTTAACATCTCCAAGAAAGGCAATGAATTTAGCGGCTTTAACTACAGAGTATCCAGCTAGGATACCCCCACCAATCCACTCAATCTCTTTCTTGTGTGTGGCAGACCATTCGATAAATTTAACAAAAGCATTTGCTACCTTTGAGACAGCTCCACCAACATCTCTTTGAAATTTTTTACCGTCTTTTGACAATAAAAACTTGGCAAGCTCGTTACTTGCTTTACTAATTGCTGGCAAAACTGCATTACCTAAAGTCATTTTGAAAGCATTCATCGCTTGTTTTGCACTGGCAGCACTACCTTGGGCAGTCCCCATGTTTTTAGCAGCTAACTTAGCAACATAAGTTCCTGTCTTTCCAGCTTTTTCAGTTCGTTTGGTAAGTTCCTCAACTTCTTTTGACCCCTTTGCAAGGATTTCAGCACCATTCATACCAGTGGTGCCAAAAATCGACTTAAAGAAGCCATTTTGTTGGGAGCCGCCTTTACTATGCTCTTGGATATGCTTGTAAAGAATACCCATATCTTCGGACAAACTCTTTAAGTTTCCGTGAGCATCGAGCATTTCGGATTTAGTAATGCCTAATTTGGTAAATACAGAATTTTTGCTACCAATCTTGTTGATCTGGTTGGTTAAACCATTGATAGTACTACGTAAAGCAGTACCAGCCTTGTCGGATTCCAAACCATTGTTTGACAATACACCTAGCGCAGATGCAGTTTCCGCCAAACTAATGTTGTTAGCTTTTGCAGCAGTACCAACATATGACATCGCAATACCTAAGTCACTAAATCCAGTTGAAGTAGCGTCCGCAGAGTAAGCCAACTCGTTAACAACCAATTTGGTGTTTTTAAGCATTTTGCTGGTGTTGTCTGCTCTCATGCCAAATGCATCAAGCACTTGGGAAGATACAGTAGTAACATCAC
>ERZ777011.1977-NODE-1977-length-18474-cov-2.411586_pt1 | contig 18474 bp, 19 predicted proteins | sample MGYA00374964_ERZ777011 | MGnify/ENA primary metagenome ERZ777011 (study PRJEB29310, sample SAMD00008975) | mouse gut metagenome | study: EMG produced TPA metagenomics assembly of the Metagenome analysis of fecal microbiota from mouse which was promoted...
TTATAAGCCGCATATCTCAGACACCTCCCCCGCTAACGCTTTTATCCCGAAACGTATTATCCTTGACTTGTCCTCCTCGCTCAGATCCGCGTCCGCCATGACCGCGCGGACAAATTCTCCTTTAAGCGATTCGTCCAGCAAAAAATCCTTATAATCCACTCTGTATTTCGTTCTGTCGTATATTTTAACAAAATAAAAATCATGCTCAAATTGTTTAAGAAGATAATCAATATTTTTCTCGCAGTCGTAAGACATTTCGCCCGTGAGTATTATTTTGAGAAGGCTGTCGCGGCTGTATCCGGCGGCTCCGAGTCCGCTCCTTATCTCCGCCGTTATGTCAAAAGTCGTCATACAGCCCGAAATGTCTACTTCAAGCTCATAAAGCTGTCTTCCCGCGAACGGTACGAACGTATCTGAATATGTATGTCTGTCCCCGTCGATCTCAAGCAGCACGAAACCGTGCTCCCCGCACTCGTCAAAGCCCCTGCCCTCAAGACAGCCCGGATAGCAGTATACTCCCCTCGCGTCGAGCTTCTCCCGTTTATAGCCATGAACATGTCCTAATGCAAGATAATCTATTCCCTTATCTTTGAGAAGATCAAGATTTACGGCATCCGTTGCGCCCTCCGCGTTCCCTCCCGCAGTTTCCTGCCCGTGAAGTACCGCTATGTTGAACCTGTCCGTATCAAGCGAAAGTCCGCTCAAGTTTTCGCCGAAAGCTCCGCTAGTGTCCGGCTCAAGTCCGCATATACAGACATCGCCGCCCTCGCCCGTATAATAGTAACTCCACTCGCGGTCAAAAAGCTTAAGGTTCTTAGGAATAACGTCAAATCCGTCGATAAAACCGTCCGCGTCATGGTTGCCTTTAAGATAATAGAAATCTATTCCGGGGTTGCCCTCTATCGCCTTATATACCGTATTTGCGGCGGCGGACGAGATCCTCGGCGAATCGAAGAGGTCGCCCGCTATTATTACCGCGTCCACTGCATTGTCGGCGGCGTATCTTATCATTCTGTCAAAGGTCTGCAAAAGCTCATTTTTGCGTTCCCTCGCTTTACTGCGGTCAAGGTTCGCAAGCATCGCCGAATCAAGGTGCAGATCGGCACAGTGGATTATCCTCATGCGTTTTCCTCCGTTTGCAATATTTGTAATACTTTCGGTTATCTTTCAAAATCCCTCTCATGCTTCTTGAAAAAATCATAATAAGCGGCGACATTAGGAAGCTCTGTCCATTTCTTTATATCGACGGGATCTTCGTCAAGATCGTATATTTTGGCGCCCCTGAGCGAAAGTATGAAGGGCGAGTGCGTGGCGATTATAAACTGACAGCCGAAAAATCTCACGCTGTTTTCAAGAAACTCCATAAGCTCCTGCTGTTTTCCGGGCGAAAGGCTGTTTTCCGGCTCGTCAAGAAGATACAGAGCGTTCTCTTTTATTTTATCCGCAAAAAATAAAAAAGCGCTCTCCCCGTTTGAATATTCGCGTACATTGCCCGCAAGATTTTCACGGACGTAACCTGATTTCGTCATGCGCCTCGCGTCCGTGATCTTTTTGAGACGGTCGTAATCGTCAAGAGATGTCATGCGGAACTTGGCGTGCTTATTATACTGATATTCTTCAAAAAGAGCCTCGCGTTTTATATCGACTCCCTCGTTCACTGCCCGGACATTCAGCATGAAATCAAATATGTCGTCGCTCGTTATTATCCCGCTTTCCGGCGGCAGAGAACACAACATCTCAAAATCGCACATATATGTGTAATCCTCCATAAAACTGCTTCTGTTGCAGAGCGTGTCCCGCTTTATTCCGAGTTTTTCGGCGATAACGTTCAGCGCAGTCGATTTGCCCGACCCGTTGCCGCCGTAAAGTATCGTTATCGGTTCAAAATCCAGGACTCTGAGCCCGTTGCGGGAAAGGATCCCGAAAGGGTAAAAGGTGTCGTAGCAGGTTTTTTTCAAACTGAAAAAAAGATCGTATTCCTGTTCTTTATCCGGAAAAGAAAATCTTGATAAATAAACCATTCCCGCCTCCGCGCCGTATTGACGGCAAAAATGCCCAAAAGTCCTCGCACCCGCAAAATATAAGCGTGCGAAAGACCTTTGGGCATTCTGAGATCATTATTTATAAAATATCAGTCAAAGCCTATACCGGATACGCTCCGTCCTTCGCAGCAGACGGGTCGATCTTGCTCTGCTGTGCTTCTCTGTACTTGAAGAAATCAGTTGCGACCTGAGGGAAAAGAGCGTATGAAAGCACATCCTCGTCCTGCTGTTTCCACTGCTTCATCTCAGCCTCAAGCTTATCAAGCTCCGGCTCAAGAGTATCGGCAAAACGACAGGTTATGGGCTGCTCTCCCGTAATATCTATCGCCTTCTGCTGAACCTCGGGGTTAAAGGGCTTAACGGTCTTGCCGTATTTTCCGAGAAGCAGATCCTTTGATTCCTTGGTAAGGTTCTTATATCGCTCTCCGAGCACCACATTCAGCACTGCCTGAGTTCCGACGATCTGGCTCGACGGCGTTACAAGCGGCGGCTCTCCGAAATCGCTACGCACTCTCGGCACCTCTTCAAGAACGGCGTCGTATTTGTCCTCCGCCTTCATCTCTTTAAGCTGCGACACAAGGTTGCTGAGCATTCCGCCCGGCACCTGATAAAGAAGCGTCTTGATATTTACTCCCATTACCTTGGGATCAAGACGTCCGCTCTTTATCCACTCCTCGCGCATCGGTCTGAAATAGTCCGCGATCTCCGCGAGAAGGTTCTGGTCAAAGCCGGGATCGTAAGGCGTTCCTTCAAAGGCTTTCGCCATAACCTCGGTGGCGGGCTGGCTCGTTCCCATGGAAAGAGGCGACATAGCCGTATCGATTATATCGCAGCCTGCCTCGACAGCCTCCATGACCTGCATGAAGGCTGTCGAGGCAACGCCGGAGGTATAGTGGGTATGAAGCTCTATCGGGAGCTTCGTTCCCGCTTTAAGCGCCTTGACAAGATTGGTAGCCTCGTTAGGCACCAGAAGTCCCGCCATATCCTTTATACAGATGGAATCCGCTCCCATCTCCTCTATCTCTTTTGCCATTTTCTCCCAGTATTCAAGGGTATACGCTTCGCCGAGAGTATAGGAAAGCGCCACCTGAGCGTGACCCTTCTCCTTGTTAGCTGCCCTTACCGCCGTCTGGAGATTGCGTATATCGTTGAGACAGTCAAAAATACGGATAATATCTATTCCGTTCGCTATTGACTTCTGAACAAAATACTCTACGACGTCGTCCGCGTAAGGACGGTAGCCGAGTATGTTCTGTCCTCTGAAAAGCATCTGAAGCTTGGTCTTGCGGAAACCGTCCTTGAGCTTTCTGAGTCTGTCCCAAGGATCCTCCTTGAGAAATCTCAAGCAGGCGTCAAACGTGGCTCCGCCCCAGCACTCGACCGCGTGATAACCCACTTCGTCCATCTTGCCGATTATGGGGAGCATCTGCTCCGTCGTCATTCTCGTCGCGATAAGCGACTGATGGGCGTCACGCAATATTGTCTCGGTTATTTTAACCGGTCTTTTTTCATTAACATCTGCCATAATTTTGTCCTCCTAATATTCCCGCGAAGCGCCCGCGCCGCACGGAAATCACATTAATATATTAAATACCGACTCCGAATATCGCCATAAAGGTTCCGGCGACGACCGCAGTACCGATAACTCCGGCAACATTAGGTCCCATAGCGTGCATGAGAAGGAAGTTGGTAGGGTCCGTCTCCGAGCCGACCTTCTGCGAAACACGCGCCGCCATCGGAACCGCGGATACTCCGGCGGAGCCGATAAGAGGATTGACCTTTCCGTGCGTCGCCTTGCACATTATCTTTCCGAAAAGGACGCCGGCGGCAGTGCCCACGGCAAACGCCACAAGTCCCAAAGCTACTATTTTAAGCGTGCTGATATTCAGGAAGTTCGCGGCGCTTGTTGTAGCTCCGACAGAAGTTCCAAGCAGTATAACGACGATGTACATAAGCGCGTTTGACGCCGTTTCCGAAAGCTGCTTTACGACTCCCGATTCCCTGAAAAGGTTGCCTAACATAAGCATTCCCACAAGCGGCGCGGTCGTAGGCAGTATCAGGACCACAACGATAGTCACCACGACGGGGAAAAGAATCTTCTCAAGCTTGGAAACAGGTCTGAGCTGCTCCATCTTGATAGCGCGCTCTTTTTTCGTTGTAAGAAGACGCATTATAGGAGGCTGTATGATAGGAACCAGCGACATATACGAATATGCCGCGACAGCGATAGGTCCCATGAGGTCGGTCTGTCCGAGCTTTCCCGCAAGGAATATCGATGTGGGTCCGTCGGCTCCTCCGATAATCGAGATAGCCGCGGCAGCCTTTCCGTTGAAGCCCATAAGTATCGCAAAAAAATACGCGGCAAAAATACCGATCTGCGCCGCCGCGCCCAAAAGAAAGCTCTTGGGATTGGCGATCAGCGGTCCGAAATCCGTCATTGCCCCAACTCCGAGGAAAATAAGCGACGGCAATATGCTCCATTCGTCAAGCAGATAAAAATAGTGGAAAAGACCCGCCGCCGCGTTTCCCGCCGCCTTTGCGTCCGCAATGGACTGCATAATGTCGGGGAAAAGATTGACAAGCAGCATACCGAACGAGATCGGGACAAGCAGCAAGGGCTCAAAACCTTTTCCTATCGCCAGATAAAGAAATATCAGAGCCACGAGGATCATGACGTAATTTCCCCACTCAAGGCTCATAAAACCTGTCTGGTTAAGCAGGTTCTGCAATGTATCAAGAATCATTTTGATACCTCCAATATTAGTTTAATGTCGCTATTGTCTCGCCTGATTCAACGGAGCTTCCGACTGTGACATTAACGCTGGCTACGGTTCCGTCCTGCGGAGCAACGATGTCGTTCTCCATCTTCATCGCCTCAAGCACAAGTATTACCTGTCCCCTGCTCACCTTATCGCCGGGATTCGCCTTGACCGCAACGATCTTGCCGGGCATGGGAGCGTTCACCTTAACGCTGCCCGCCGTTCCCGATACCTTGGGCGCTTCCGCCTTGGGAGCCTGAGCCTTGGGAGCGGCCTTCGGCGCCGCCGCCTGAACGGGCGCGCCCGATGAAGCTCCCTCCTCAACTGTTACGTCATATACGTTTCCGTTGACTGTTATAGTATAATTTTTCATTATTATAAGTCCTCCTGTTATCTTCTAATCTTTCTTATTGACCTTACGACAAAACCGTCGGCGCTTGTTCCCGCTGATGCGGCGATAGCGGCGGAAATAACCGCGACAAGCTCAAATTCGTCCTCAAGCACAAGCTCTTCTTCCTTTGCTTCAAGCTGGGAAACGGCATTGTCCACCGCATCAGAGCCGATCGCCTTTTCCTTCTTCTTCGCTTCCTTCTTCCTTGCGATCGCGTTCTCCGCTTTAGGAATCAGCTGAAAAAGGCTTATTATAAGGGAAATGAAAATAAGCACGCAGAATACGACCCCTATGCATACAAGTGAATTAAGTCCCGTCTGCCATTTTCTGTCCCAATGTTTCCAAAACTATCATATATTCACCTCGCTAAACCGTTCCGTGCTTTCTGTCGGCACACACCGGCTTTTTGGAATACAGCATCTCAAAAGCGCCGATAAGATACTTGCGCGTGTCCGCAGGTTCAATTATGGAATCAACATAGCCTCTCTTTGCCGCGGATACCGCGCTGTCCTGAAGAACGGCATATTCAGCCGCTTTCTCGTCAATAAGCTCCGGCCTGTCGGCATACATGATACGGGTCGGGCCACGCGTAGGTAACGTCTGCGCCTATTGATTTGGAATTCATAGCGACATACGCGCTTCCGAACGCTTCTCCAACGATCACATTAACCTTGGGGACCGTAGCGCTCGCAAAAGCGTAAGTAAGCTTCGCGGCCGCCTTTGAGACCGACCTTTCGGACGCCACAGTAGCGTCAAAGCCCTTTACGTCGGTAACAGTAAGCACAGGTATTCCGAAAGCGTCGCAGAAATCAACGAATTCCGCCGCCTTATAGCACGCGCCCGTCGTAAGCGTCTTGTCAAACGACTTTTCGCTTCCGTCTTCGCCAAATATCTCGCTTCTGTTGGCGACGGCACCCACGGTCGCTCCGTTGAGCCTGATAAATCCGGTCACAAGCTCCTTGGCAAAATTCTTCTTTGTCTCCACAAAAACATTATTATCGGATACGGAGGAAAGCATATGAACCGGGTCCGCCTTCAAGCCTTCAAGCCCGTCGCATATCCTGTTCAGATCGTCGGTACACTCAGCGACCGCCTCATCATCGTTATTGGACGGAAGAAGCGATATAAGCTCTCTTATTCCGTCGAAAATCGAAGCCTCGTCCCCGACAAAGTCCACGATTCCCGCCTGCTCCGACTGGAATGCCGCCGAAGCGGTATTAAGATCCTTATTGCCGTCAAGCGTGTTGGGACTGTTCACAAAAAGCTTAGCGTTCTTCTCTTCCATAAAAGTAAAATCAGTAAGGGAAGGCATCAGGGCAAGTCCGCCCCCGCAGGTCCCGAAAACGGCTGTTATCTGCGGGATAACGCCAGAACTTTCGGACTGCTTGAGATATATCTGACCGAACGCATTGAGCGCGTCGGTAGCCTCCTGAAGTCTCAGTCCCGCGCAGTCGATCATGCCGATCACAGGCGCTCCCATTTTAAGAGCCATGTCGTAAATATTAACTATCTTCTTTGCATGCATTTCGCCGATGGACCCGCCTAAAACCGCAGGATCCTGACTGTACACATACACGAGCTTTCCGTCAACGGTGCCGTATCCCGTAATGACGCCGTCCGCCGGAGTATCAATGTCAGCCAGATTAAAATCGGTGTTTCTTGCCGTGACAAGTCCGCCGATTTCGACAAAGCTGCAATCGTCAAGCAAGGCTTCGATCCTTCTGCCCGCTGACGTCTGTGTAGTAGTGCTCATATTTCAGACCTCCATTTATTTAAATCGCAATTTTTACCAAGTATATTATAATATTATAGCTAAAAATAATCAATAGTAATTTGACAGTTTTTGGCAAAAAAATGCCCCCTTCGCGGGGACACTTCGCGGCGCATTCCAGCTACGCATCAATTCAGTTTATAGCTTTTTTTACCTACCTCCGCTCCTGTATCTTTCCTGCGGACCACTATCTCTATATCGGCTCCGTCCTGCGTTTTTAGCCTTTCCAGAGTTATAAGACTGCCCTCTTTAAGATTGTCTATCAGTTCAAAAAGCAGCGGATGACTGTTTTTATCAATATCGTCGCTCAGGTGTATTTCCGCCTCAAGATTGACGTTATTGAGCATCATAAGATATTCATAGACCGTCTTTCGCGCCTGTGTATTTGCAATATAGCTTTTAAAATATGTTTCGTAAAAGCCCGACCACAAAACTGCGCTTTCAGTCAGACGGCAGTCCGCTACATCATAATTATCCTTTATGAATTTTCCCATCGCAGAGGTGACTTTTCTGGCGCCCGACGGATTGAGGTGCCCGTCGGAATCCCCGAAATCCGTACCGTAATTCACAAGCGTTTCGTCTTTAGCGAGATTCAGATAGTTTATCCCGTATTTTTCGGACAGGACATATCCGAAATTCCCGCTCACCTGATATTCCGTTTTCTCGGCGCACGGAATGTAGCACAGAAGCACATCTATCTCCCTGCTTCTGCATTCGTTCACGAGCTTCTCTAAATAATCCATGCTGAGAGTCCTTTTTTCGGGCAAAAGACCCTCGTCAGGCAGCTGCGGTCTTTGAATGTCCGCACTTATTCCCATTCTGAACTGCCAGCCCGCCGCGAAATTATTGTTTAAAATAAAATCCTTCTTATCTATTTCGTTCCATCTTCCGTGATATTTTGCGAAAGGAACCGCCAACTGCATTCTGTCCTCAACCGTATCGAAAAGGTCCCACGCGCTTTTCCATTTTGTCAGTGTAAGCGGAAATCCGTCCAGCGCGTCATGAGCATATTCGGTGTTTTTATCCAGTTTATCCTCCCAGCGGAGTCCGTACAGGTCAACGACCACAAGCTTTGGTTCCTGAATCTCAAACGCGTTCATCATGACCCAGTAGGTAAGCGCCATCGGACAGCCGTGGTTGGACAGATTATAGGAGGATATGCCGTACTCCTTGTAAAGCTCCATCGGATTCATTCCGTTTATGACATGGCTCGTCCCCAGAAAAAGCACGTCGTAATCCACCTTCTGTTCCAGAAATCCGCAGTGCTTCTGTCTGCTGTATTTACGGTTCAGAATATTGCCGATACCTGAAAGTACAAGCGCCAGAATCGCCGTAAATATTACAATATGAAGAATATGTTTTATATTTTTCATAAAATACCTCACCTTATTTATCGAGGTCAAAGCTTCTGCTGTCTACGGTCTCGCCCGTATCACTCCTGCGCACTGTAATCTCTATCTTGGCTTCCGCCCGCGTTTCCCCGCGCTCAAAGGTTTTAAGACTAACTCCTTTAAGATTGTCTATCAGTTCAAAAATAAGAGGATAATCACTTTCCTTCACGCTGCCGTCCAGATAAATACCGACCTCAAAATTGCCGTTGTTCAGCATCATCAGATATTCGGAGACAGCTTCAAGCCCCTTGAGACGTTCCGCATATGTTTTCATGTATTCTTCATAAAAACCGTTCCACACACCGGACTGCTCCGAGGAGCGGCAGTCGGAAATATCATAGTTTGCATCAATATATTCTCCGAGCGCGTCCGTCACTTTTTTGGCGCCCGACAGATTCAGATGACCGTCCGCGTCATAGAAATCGGTCCTGTAATTTACAATATCCTTCCGTCTTGAAAGGTCAAGAAAATCTATATCGTACTTTTGCGAGAGAACATATCCGTAATTATGATAAACTTGCGTTTCCAAGGGCTCCGTACACGGAATATAGCAAAGAAGCACATCTATTTTCCTCTCCTTGCAGAAATTTATAAGCCTTTCGGCATATTCCATGCTCACCGTATAATCCTTTGGCAAAACGTCCTCGCTTACATTCCCCGGATCTTCGGCTCCGGAAAAAAGCGCGTCGCCGAATTCAAAACCAAGCGAAGATACAATTCCCTCGCCTTCGTCCAGCGAGCTCCATCTTGAATGATATTTAGCGAACGGAAAAAGCATCTCCGTCCTGTCACCAGAATCGTCGAACAGGTCGTTTACCGCGCGCCATTTGCTGCGGTTCAGCGGAAAAGCGTCAAAAGCCCTGTGCGCGAAATTTATATTTTCATGTGTCTTAGTGTCCTCGTCCAAAAGAAACAGATCGACCACCACAAGCTCCGGCTCGTGTATTTCCGCCGCGTTTACAAGCGTCCAGTAAGTAACCGCGAGCCTTCCGGCGCTGTTTGCCATATTATATGAGGAGATCCCGTATTTTTTATACAGCTCCATAGGGTTTACGCCGAGCTGCACATGGCTGCTGCCCATGAAAAAGACCTCGTATCCGGTGTCTTTTGTGAAAAAATCCCCGTATTTGCCGGCGCTGTACTTATGCTCGAGCATATCCTCTATTTTCAGAACAACAATACATAACAGTATGAAAAATATCAGGATATGCACGGCGTGCCTTATATTTTTCCTGAACATGACATAGCCCCTCTTCTGCTAAAACTGAAAATATATGAAGGCCGAAGCGTCGTAACCGGGTCCCCATATGCCGAATACAAGTATTCCGGCTATCACCGCTATATAAAGCGACCATCTGAACCAAAGCTCCTGTCTCATAATGACTTTTCTCACTTTGATTCCCTTATATTTGAATATGTCCGAAACAAGAAGTATTACGATCGCCAGAATCAGCAGCACGAAATTCTTCCAGTCCAGTCCGAGGGTAAACAGTGAATCGTCAAAAAGCACCCACCAGTTGCGGACGCTGAACATGCTTTTTATTATTCCGAACGCGTCTGTGAATCTGTTCGCCCTGAAAAATATCCACGCGAAGTCAATGAGAACAAAGGTCGTTACGACCTTGAAAAGCTTATGACCGAAGGATTCCCTTTTCAGACGCAGAAGCTTATTAAGCTTATTTCTCACAGGCATGAGCCTCTCGCCTATTATCTGATAAAGACCGTTTATCCCTCCCCACACGATAAACGACCATTGCGCGCCGTGCCACATACCGCTCGTCAGAAAAACGATCATCATATTGAGATATTTGCGCGCCGTACCCTTCCTGTTACCGCCGAGCGGTATATAAAGATAATCGCGAAACCAGCTGGAAAGCGAAATATGCCACCTGCGCCAGAATTCCGAAACAGATTTCGCAAAATACGGGCAGTCAAAATTCTCCATAAGCTCAAAGCCCATTATTTTCGCCGCCCCCATCGCGATCGTCGAATATCCCGCGAAATCGCAGTATATCTGAAAGGCGAAAAGCACCGTCGCGACGACAAGGTACATTCCCGGATAGCTGCCGTAATCATTGTAAACCGTATTGACGATTATCGCCGCGCGGTCCGCTATCACAAGCTTGAGGAAAAAGCCCCAAAGCATCAGAAGAAAACCCTCTCGGCATTTCTCGTAGTCAAATCTGTGCGGTTCGGCTACCTGTTTTAACAGATTCTTTGAGCGCTCGATCGGTCCCGCCACAAGCTGCGGAAAAAACGATACGAAAAGAGCGTATTTTAAAAAGTTCTTTTCCGCGTAAATATCTCCCCTGTACACATCGACCGTATAGCTGAGCGCCTGAAAAATATAGAAGGAAATGCCCACCGGAAGCACAATGTCGAACGCCGGCGACGACAGCGCGATTCCTATATGCGCAAATACTTTCTGAACGTTTTCAAAAATGAAATTAAAATATTTGAACCACGCGAGAACCCCGATATTAATGACGAAGCTGAAGGCGACGCAGAGCTTCATGTAGCGCGTCCGTTTCCCCTCTTCGATCTCAAGAGATTTAATCTTATTTATTATAATCCCGCTCGCATATGTTACCGCCGTTGAAAATAACAGAAGAAGCGCGTATTTCGCGTTCCAGCACATATAAAAATAATAGCTTGCCGCCAGCAGCCATATATATCTGAAGCGCAGCGGTATCGCCCAGTATATCAGTACAACTATGGGAAAAAATATCAGAAACTGATACGAATTAAAAAGCATTTAAGCCTGTCCTCCGAAATTCTGCGAAAATTCTGCACAAAACAACGCCTGACACAAAATCCGCACTGTAAAATCGTCACTTAAATATACCTTTATTTCATATTTTTGTCAACAACGGCGCAGAAAATCGCCTGTGAATCCGTTTTGCGGACCGTTCAATAATTGATATTTGCTTTTCTCGCCTGACTGCATAAGTCACGGGTGGATAATGTGTAGCTTTTTCCGTCCTTGATAAAATGTGTCCCACACTGCCGAAACTCAAAATGCACTTTGCGGGCGATACATTGCTCCCGTATGGCAAGCACCCATGCATAATCAAGCGGTCTGGCATTTCTGTCTGATTCGCCGCCAACTACGACTAATTCAACATTATCAAGGTAGGCGGTAAGATTTATTTCCTCGATCAAAGGCTGGCAGATAATATTTTTATGCTTGATGGGCAATTCGTTGAAAATGGAAAGTCTGTAATCAGCCCTGTCCTGGTTTTCTACCGTGCATCCGACCGTGACATTATCGTATCCAGCGTTCCAATCCTCTGGAATACAATCCATAAACCGCTCAATACGCTTTGTTAAAAACAGAAAGTGCAGGTCGGAACGCTCCCGTATCATCTGCCAGCATTCAGAACGCCATTCATCGGCATCCTCAATCAGGAAATCCGTAGAAAAGCAGAGGTATACGGTCTGCCCCGACTTGATTTTGTATGTCCCTGATTTATTTTTAGCGATAGGGGCATAGAAGTTATCCGTCTTTACAACATTGTTCGTATCAACCCCACGTTTGAAGTCGCCCTTATGAATGTAACAATACCTGCATCCTTCGCTATGTTTGTGACAGCCACGCCACGGATTCCACATTGCCATATTTATAACCTCATTCTTTGCAATTAGAAAAATACAAATATGATAAAATACCAATAGGGCAAAAATAGAAACACCAAAATTCCAATACCGCTATGCCTATCCATGCTGGGCTGTTCAATTAATTCAGTTGTTGCATCATCATACGATTTTTTGCATTGGCATTTTTGTCCATAGAAAGTTTTATTGAACATTAGAACATTATTTAAATGTATTATGCTGAACAATGTTCGAAAAATCAAGTCTATATAATTTACATATCTGATAAATTAGACTATAATAATTACAATTCCAAATATTGTTATTCTTATAAACAACAGTGGCAGCCCAAGAACTTTCCAGTGACATTCCGAATGTACCAGTTAAATTTTGACGGGCAAAAAAACAGAATATATCAAAAATGCTGGTTGTCAAATGGATTTACAGAGGTTTTACAGAGAATCAAATAATGAATAAAAAGTTCAGTATTGATAACGCTAACGTAGATAGCAATCAGACCTTTATCGAAGATATTGAAGAGTTTCCTGCTTTAAGAATAGGATTGAAATAAATATGCCGAAAAAGAATATATTAAATAGTTTTAAATATGTGTTGGGGCAGTATTGTGCAATCAATCAATTTGTTGAACTATCCAAAAGATGCTTTATTGCAGACCATGATTCGGAGCTACAAACAAGGAGTAGTTTTATTGAATTAGCAACAAAACAAGGAATCACTTTAACAAATTATGATTCTGAATATATGGTTAGCACTATTTCAAGAAGCTATATAGTTAATGTGCATCTTTGCTTTGAAACCTTTTTGAAGGAAATATGTGATGAGGTAAAAAAGTTTGGCGTCAATACCTATCAAGAAAAATTGCAGGAGGATTCTTGGTTAAAATGTGCTGTTAAAAATATTGTTAATGCGAAATTACCACAAGATAAACAAGCTCTTTTTGATTTGTGCGAGTATTATAGGTTAATTAGAAATACAGCTGTACATGATTTGTGTGATGTTAAATTACACGAAAAAGAGTTTAGAAAGTTGCAAAATTACAATTTTAAAAAAGATACAAAATTTGCAAAACTGGTTGCTCCTAATGAATACGCAAAAATTTCTTTTGATGATTTTGTGATGTTTTCGCGTTCATGTATAGAACTTGCAACATATTTGTTTAATTTGATTTCGTATGATTATGAAAAAATTATAAATGAAATTCCATACTCTCAGATTTCAGAATGGAAAGAATATAAACCAGAACGGCGTGAAAAAGCGATACGTGCTTATATAAATACTTTAGTTAGAGACGATAAAGATTTAGAATCTCAACTACCATATTTAGTTGACAATGTTATGGCTCGATAGTCTATGGGTAGGATATCCCCATTCATAAGTATATTTGTTAACAATGTATTTATGAAGGGGAAAAATGTAGTTCGGTTTCACATCAAGCCATTTTGGAGTGAATAAAAAACTATCTTTTATTTCGTCAAATCTACTGTTGAAATTATTTTCGCTTTATCTGGCTTGCAAAACAGTGTTTATTGTTGAGGAATGGAAAATGACTTGTAAAATAAGAAAATGGAAATTATCAGATGCAAAAGATTTGGCAACAGCTCTCTCCAATAGAAAGGTACAGGATAATCTGCGAGACGGGTTGCCGTATCCTTATACAGAGCAGGATGGAGTGGACTATATTTCTGCTATGCTTTCTGCCGATGAAAATGAAACGTTTGCTTTTGCTGTTACAATAGACGATAAGGTGGTGGGGAGTATTGGCATTTTTCGTCAGGATAATATTCATAGGCAGACTGCTGAACTGGGATATTATATTGGAGAGAGGCACTGGGGAAAAGGGATTATGACGGAAGCGGTTACACAAATATGTGACTATGTCTTTGAAAAGAGCGACATTATGCGCATTTATGCAGAACCGTTTGCATACAATACTGCCTCTTGCCGGGTGCTTGAAAAAGCAGGATTCCAATATGAGGGCACATTGAGAAGCAATGCTGTAAAAAATGGCAAAGTTATTGACATGAGAATGTACTCTTTACTGAAAACAGAAATTAAGTTTAAGTGATACATGGTGTACGGATTATTATAATTTATATATGCCTCTATGGTCTAATGGTAAGACGCTCACCTTTATAGTTATTTTTTAACTTTTAAAGTGAGAAATATGCGTTCGAATCGCATTAGTGGCATTGGAGTGAATATGAAAATTACTAGAAGTTATGCATTGAAAAAATTCAAAAAAGAAATTGGACAGGCAAATCATTTTTTAATAACTATACTTGTTGGATTGGATGGGGTAAAATCTGGAAAAGTAGAAAAGAATGATGAATTTAGCACTGCATGGAATCCGAAAGATGTTGTCGCGTCTGCAGAGCGCAGCAGAATTTATACAATTAAGGCATCATTAGCCTGGGTAGTAGATTGCCTTGATATGTATTTAAGGCTTTGCAATAGAAAACCTAGATTGCTCAGCGAAGAATTAAGTAATAAATTTAATGGAACGGGTCACAGCGTTTATGAAAAATATAAGTTGGTTTCGGATGAATATGCAGTCAATGATATTGATAAAGCTGTCGTTGATTTGTTAATTTGCTGGAGAAACAGAATGGTTCATTTTGATGCAGATAATGACATATCAAAAGAATCCAGGAATGTTGTAGCAACAATTTTAGGTGAGGATGAGTCTGTCAAGAAAACACATTTGGATATTGTTCAAATGATGGATTCTTTCGATAGAAAAGGATGTCCGAGGTTTAAAGAAATGACTTTTATGACCAGCAAAACGATCTCCTTTGTTGAAAGTTTAGATAAAATTCTATTAGATGAAGTAGATGTGTTGACGGCGCTGGATGATATATTAAGCAGCGAATTGAAAAGAAATCAACAGATATTTAATGGGATTTTTTCAACCGTTGGTGACAAAAGAAGACAGAAAATTATTCAATTTATTAAAAATTGTGGTTTTGTGGAAATAGAGGATAGTAGTAAGGAAGTAAACATGTTTATTGATTTTATATCAAATATTTCATATAAAGAGGCAAAAGATAATCTATTATCAGGGACGTTAAAAAAGTAATTTATGGCAGAAGAAAATCAGTATGCCAATAAAATGCTTATTCAATAGTGTGTAAGACCGCAATGAACGGACAGAGAGGGGAGGCGTAAATTTAAGGTTATTTTGAACGTCTATTGGCGCTTTTTAACGCAATTTCAACTGTTTTTTTGATGACGGTGCCTGAATTTGTTGCGCCGGATATTGCGTGTACATCGATCTTTTGTTCAGTGATCATTTTGTGAATTATGGATTCGGCAGGTTTTCCACGTTCGTGTCTGTGTTCTAAAGGGTTAATCGTTGTGATTTCACCATTTTGTATGGTAATTTCGACTTTAGCATAGATAAACTTCACATCATATTCTCCGTTATAAACCCCGTCTGAAATATCGGAAATATTGATTTCTTCAATCGTAGTTTCTTTCACTGCCTGTTTATAATCTGCAATATCTTTAAGGCAAGTTATTCCGTACGTCGAACCAGTAAGGAAAAGAAGTATGATAACGATGAAAACTATTTTTTTAAGTGATATTTTCATTTCTTACGCCTCTCAGTCTTTTTGAGTATTGGTTTGGGTAACTCTTTGGTCTACTATATCCGCACACATGAGTTTGCCTGTTGATTTTATTCCTCTTTGCTTGCAATAGAACAATAGAGCATATGAAAACCATATTCTAAAAACTGCATTTTTGATAATCCCATCGTTTTTTATATATTCTTCTTTAATTGCAGCAAGCTGGATAATCCCGGACAGCATTCCCCAAAATTGAAAGATAGTAGGCGTGACTTCCAGAGTGTCGCGTAAATCACCTTTCTCCATACCGGATATTAAGAATTCTTTTATCTTTTCATTTATCTCTTCCCCAATTCGATAAGTTTCTTTTTCTTCAGGCAGATAGTCGTCACGTTCAAAATCGATATTCATTTTACCCAGTACTATTTTAAAGTAAATGGGATATACCTGAATTCCGAGATAATAAACATTCCTAAAACCAATGTAATGGCATTCAATATAGGTATTTGCTATTGAAGTGTTTTGGATTTATATTAAAAAAGCAGAGAATAAGAAGTTCTTTGGGAGTGAAAGCGTATTGGCTTTTGGAATTTTTAGGGTGGAGGATATGGTATGGCGGGTACAGATCAGAAAGAAAACATCATGGGGACACAGAAAATGAGTAAATTGATTTTATTTACAGGGATTCCTCTGATGGTCAGTTTGTTCATCAATTCCCTGTATAATTTTGTGGATTCCATGTTTGTGTCACAGGTATCCGAAAAAGCGCTGACTGCACTTTCCCTGGCAGCGCCGGTGCAAATTCTGGTATCGGCACTGGGGCTGGGAAATGCGGTAGGCTTAAACGCTGTGATCTCCAGAGCGCTTGGAAGAAAGGATGCGGGAGAAGTACGCAGGGCGGCGGATGCGGCAATTTTTATTGCTTTTTGTTCGTGGGGTGTAATTACCGTATTGTGCCTGCTGTTTGTGAAGCGTTATTTTGCATGGCAGTCAGGTGGCGACACGGTGATTGCAGAGTATGGCGTCCGGTATCTGACGGTATGTATGCTGTTTTCATTAGGGCAGATGGGGCAGTGGGTGTTTGACCGTTTCGTCATTGCAAGCGGACGTTCGGGCCTGTTCCTGTTTACGCTGTCAGCTGCTTCTGTTACTAACCTGATTCTTGACCCGATTTTTATTTTTGGCCTGTTCGGTGTTCCGAGACTGGAGACTTTAGGCGCAGCCATTGCCACAGTGATTGGACAGACAGTGGGGATGTTTGCAGGAATTGTTATTAACAGGAAATGGAATCGGGAAATACCTTTTGGATTTACCCTTCGCCCGGACAGGAGAAGTGTTGCGGATATTTTGAAGGTTGGATTTCCTTCTGCTCTGGTACAGATTCTGACTTCATTTATGGGTATTCTGATGAACTCCATTTTAATTACATTTTCTTCTACTGCTGTGGCTGTCTATGGAATCTGTATACGCATTCACGGGGTTTCGACGGTAGGAACGCATGGGATTACAAATGGTCTGATACCAATTGTCGCTTATAATTATGGCGCTGCAGATCAGAAACGTGTCTCAGATGCAGTGCGATGGTCGCTTCTGTATGGAGTCCTGTTTTACCTGCTCTTTTTCGCGGCGCTGGAGCTTGTTCCCATCCGGGTGCTGCGTGTTTTTGAAGCTTCGGACTATCTGCTTGAGATCGGTATTCCGGCGCTTCGCATATTAGCCTTTGCATGGCTTGTGGCAATCCCGGCGTTGATTATATCGGCAGGGCTGCAAGGGCTGTCCATGGGAATGAGAAGCATGATTCTCACGATGTCAAGACAGGCGGTTCTGCCCTTGATTTTTGCGGGAATTTTCAGCCGGTTTGGGAATCTGACTCTGCTTTGGTCCGGATTTCTCCTGGCTGAGTTTGTAGGAATCCCGCTGGCATTGTGGTTCTGGAAGAAAGGTTACAGGCAGATACAGGAGGGAAATCTGGATGAAACAGTTCAGAGTGCATTCGGAAGCAGGAGGTGCTCCGGAAAGTGTTAGTATTCCAAAATACTATGCAGATAGATTCAATGCAGGTATTTGCTATTTTACGAAAATAAGTATAGACTATGGTAAGAGAGGAGAGTGCATATGATTTACAAAAAGTTTCAGGATATGAATTTGTCTGGTCTGGGGCTTGGCATGATGCGTCTGCCCGTGCTTAACGGCAATGACGGGATGGTGGATGAAGCAGCTGCCGCAGAGCTCATTGATTATGCATACAAAAGCGGAATTAATTACTTTGACACGGCATGGGGCTACCATGACGGTAATTCGGAACTGGTTGCAGGAAAATATTTATCCGTGTATCCCCGGGACAGTTATTACCTTGCCAGCAAGTTTCCGGGCTATGACCTTTCCAATATGGGGAAGGTGGAAGAGATATTTGAAAGACAGCTTGAGAAATGCAGGACAGGATATTTTGATTTCTATTTGTTCCACAATGTCTATGAGGGGAATATAGACGCATACTTTGACCCACAATACGGGATTTTGGAATATCTGCTGAAGCAGAAGGAGAACGGCCGCATACGGCATCTCGGCTTTTCGGCTCACGGCAGCAGGGAGGTAATCCGGCATTTTTTGGAGAAGTACGGTCAATATATGGAGTTCTGCCAGATTCAGCTTAACTATATGGACTGGCACTTCCAGAAAGCCGGGGAAAAGGTGGCTCTTTTGCAGGAAGCTGGCATTCCGGTTTGGGTGATGGAACCGTTGCGGGGCGGAAAGCTTGCAAAGGTTTCCGGGGAATTGGCAGCTGCAATGCAGTCCATGCGCCCACAGGAAACGGTTCCCGGGTGGGCATTCCGCTTCCTTCAGAGTATTCCCGGCGTGACTATGGTACTGTCCGGGATGTCCGATATGGAACAGTTGAAGGCCAAGCTGAAAAAGCAGGGCGGCTTCACCATGGTGGA
>ERZ777011.1980-NODE-1980-length-18462-cov-3.545173_pt1 | contig 18462 bp, 19 predicted proteins | sample MGYA00374964_ERZ777011 | MGnify/ENA primary metagenome ERZ777011 (study PRJEB29310, sample SAMD00008975) | mouse gut metagenome | study: EMG produced TPA metagenomics assembly of the Metagenome analysis of fecal microbiota from mouse which was promoted...
TGCGCACCGCGTATTGGTGGAGGGCAAATATATCCACGTCGTCCTGGCTCTGCATGGCGATCTTCACCGCCCCCACCGGGTCGTCCTCGGCGGCGATGATGTCCTCCAGCAGGCCGGGCCCGCACTCCAGCTCCTCCCCCACGTCGATGGTGCGGCTGATGAAGCAGGGGTCCGTCCCGGTGGCGCAGGGGATGGCGTCCGGGTCCCGGCCGGCGGGCTCGTAGGGATAGAGCTCCGGCTCCCCCCCTCTGACCCGGAACAGCGGCGCCCGGGCACAGGCGGCAAGCTCCGCCATCCGCTGGTCTGCGGCCTCCTCCGGACAGTCCAGGCCAAAGGCCGCCGCCCCCATGCCCTCGCACACAAACAGGGCGGCCAGCATATGCACCCGGGTGGCGGACTCCCCGTCCCCGTCGCAGGTCCAGCTCACCCAGGCGGGGCCGCACTCCATCCTGTCCACCGCCAGCAGAGCGGCCCGGCACTCGGCCATGGTGGTCATGCCCCGGATGTGGACAGGGCCCTTCCCCGGCTCCAGACGGAGGCGATAGGCCGCCACCAGCTCCTCAAAGCCGTTCTCGCCCGCCGGAGGCACGTCCAGGCCCAGGGGGCCCAGAACCTGCCGGAATATGGGCACAGATGCGTCCATACGCAGCGTCACAACTCCTTTATCTCACTCATCTATGCCAAAAAGCTCCCGCTCGTATCCCCGGGATTCGGTTTGGCTTGCAACATTATAGCAAATCCCGTTTCAAATGGCAAGGGGCCCGTGAAGCCTCTTTTCCTCGTCCGGCCAATTGTCCATTTACAAATCCCGGCGGGGTTGGTATAATGGAATCTGTCGAACCGGCTGGCCGGCCGACGGCCAGCTTCACGCAAATCTGATTGAACTCATGCCTGCCCGCTGCCCGGCAGGCGCACTCCTAGGAGGGACCGTCATGAAACGCTTGATCTGTCTGCTGTGCGCACTGCTTCTCCTGCCCCTGGCCGCCTGTAGGGCGGAGGAGCCCGACCCCACCGCGTCCCAGTTCCCCGACCCCACCGGCGCCCTCCCAGACTCCGCCGCCCCCGAGAGCCAGAACCCCCTGCCCACCCCCACCCCGGCCCCCTTTTTCCACCCCCTCACCGGGGAGCCCTGCGGGGAGGACCTGTCCGGCAGGCGACCGGTGGCCATCATGCTCAACAACCTGATGACCGCCCTGCCCCAGCAGGGCAACGGCCAGGCGGACATCATTTACGAGTGCCTGGCCGAGGGCGGCATCACCCGGATGCTGGCGGTGTACCAGCAGCCGGAACGGGCGGGCCTCATCGGCTCGGTGCGCTCCGCCCGGCAGTACTACTGGGAGATTGCCAAAAGCCACGACGCGGTCTTCATCCACGCCGGGGGCAGCCCGGAATTCTACAGCACCAAGGCCAGCCTGAACCTGTTCACGGTGGACGGGGTCAACGGCTACTACTCCAGCCGGGAGGCCGGGATGTTCTGGCGGGACCGGGACCGGATCGAGGGCCATCACTACGACCTGGAGCACTCCCTGCTCACCTCCGGCGAGGCCGTCTCCAAGATGCTGTCCGCCCAGGGCCTCACCGGCCACAGCTCCGGCTACGCCTACCAGATGACCTTCACCGACGACGGGACCCCCGCCGGGGGGAGCGCCGCCTCCACCGTCACTGTCACCTTCTCCAACTATAAGACCGGCGTGTTCCGCTACGATCCCGCCTCCGGCCTCTACAAGGTGGAGGAATACGGCCAGCCCTACATAGACGGCAACGACAACAGCCAGGTGGCGGTCACCAACCTGCTGGTGCTTCAGACCAGCTACGCGGTGCTGGACGACGCGGGCCGGGTGCGGATGGGCCTCCAGTCCGGCACGGGCTGGTTCGCCTGCGGCGGCAAGATGATCCCCATCACCTGGCAGAAGGGCGGGCCCAGCGACCAGTTCCGCTATCTCACCGCCGGCGGCTCCCCCATCTCCCTGGGGCGCGGCAAGAGCTACGTCTGCCTCATCCCCAACACCCGGTCGGTGGCGGCGGAGTGAGCCGTCAAAATTGCTGAAAAATTTCCAGCATAGCGAAACTGCCCCGGCGCAAACTATCCTTGTGACCATGAAATCGGACCGGCACGCCCCGGCGGCCGGCCCGGCAAAGGAGGTTTGTACCGTGATTCTGGATAAAATCGCCCTGGCCCTGTCCATCATCGGCGGGCTCAACTGGGGATGTATCGGGCTGTTCAATTTTGACCTGGTGGCCTTCATCTCCGGCGGCGCCGGCACCTGGTTCGCCCGGATCATCTATACGGTGGTGGGCTTGGCGGCGCTGTGGTGCCTGACCATGCTGTTCCGGACGGAGGAGAATCCCAGGCACAGCCACGCCTGATCCAGGGGCTCACAAAACACGGAATTCCCGGCGCGGACGCGCCGGGAATTTCACGTTGTCCCGAATGCCTCTTGCATTCCCGGCCCGGATGGGATAGAATGGAACGCAGAACCATCCACAGAAACGGCGGCGGAGCGCGGCCTCGCGGAAAAGGAGAGATTCCTATGAAAAAACGACTTCCGGCAGTGATTTTGGCGCTGGCCCTGTGTCTGGGGCTGTGCGTTCCGGTGATGGCGGCTACAACACAGCTAGAGGGTTACAGTAAAAAGCCACAATATAGACTCACCATCAACCATCCAGATAACTATACCATTTCGTATAAGGCAGGTACATATCAAATAAGGGAGTTCGATTTACCTTACAACTTACATGTGGGAGAATCATTTGTTCATTATAACGAAGCAATAATCGTCCCTCCCGAACAGATTCCAACCGGTAAGATGCCGTTTATCCCCACAGCTACAGAGATTGTAGTGGACGGGCTGGATTCGGAAGACGGAGTGCCTACAGACGCGGTTGATATCCACGCTTACTCTGATCCCGATGGCGACGGCATTTATGATCGGCGGCTTATTACTAACGACACCTCTGTTCTCCCCGTTAGGGATTCGTATTACCTCCCCTCCGATATAAAATCCGCGGCAAATTTTATATCTGCAAATGCGCTTGGTTTCCATGCACAGCAGAATACATCCGACTACATGAGTGTCACAATTCCAACTGATCGTTTGTGTGAAGTATTTGGAACCGATACAATTTTTCTCATAGAAATAACTACCGAACACGGGACAGCTCATCAACGGGAGAAAACGCTACAAGAGGCATTTTTATTCCTGCTCACTGACGAAGATACTCCTAACCCCGCCCCCGCCTTCACCGACACCCCCTCCTGGTGCTCCGCGGAGGCCCAGTGGGCGGTGGACCAGGGCATCACCAACGGCGCGGGCAGCGCGACGCTCTTCGCCCCCACCCTGGAGTGCACCCACGACCAGATTCTGACCTTCCTGTGGCGGGCGGCGGACAAGCCCGACGCCGCGCAGGCCCCCATCACCGTGGCCTCCTACTATCAGGACGCCGTCAACTGGGCCTACGAAAAGGGCTTTATCAGCGATTCTTTCCGGGCCTCCGCCCCCTGCACCCGCGCCCAGGCGGTGTGGTACATCTGGAAGGCCCTGGAGGAGCCCCAGGCCGCCAAAGCCGCCAGCTTCTCCGACGTGGCGCCCAATTCCCCCGACCTTCCGGCGGTGTCCTGGGCTGTGGAGAAGGGCGTCACCAACGGCTACGGCAGCCCCGACGCTTTCGCCCCCGACAAGGTGTGCAGCCGGGGTGAGATCGCCTGCTTCCTCTACCGGGCCTTCCGCTGAGCCAACGGCGCAGAAAGCCGCCCCCGCTGACAAGCGGGGGCGGCTTTCTTGGTTTCTCCGCGGGGACGCCGGAGCGCTCTATTTCAGGCTGGCCTGAAATTTTCCCTTTTCCACCAGCAGCACCCCGTACCCCGCCCGGTTATAGACCCCGCCGGCGGTGCCGGGGTTGAACAGCCACACCCCCCGGTCAGACATGTTCAGCGCCTCGTGGGTGTGGCCGAAGCAGGCCACGTCCGCCCCCTTCTCCTTCGCCGCCAGGGCCAGCTGGTCCGTCCCGCTCTTCACGCCGTAGCGGTGGCCGTGGGTGAGCAGGAATTTGACCCCCTCCGCCTCCACCAGCAGCTCGTCCGGGGCCTTGTCCCAGTCGCAGTTGCCCCGCACCAGCTCCATGGGCAGGTCCGGATAGGCGTCCGCCAGCGTCTGGCCGTCCCGATAGTGATCCCCCAGGAAAAAGACCCGTCCGGGCCGCTCCCTCTCGATGGCGTCCAGCATGGCGCCCAGCCGCCCGTGGGAGTCTGAAAACACTAAAATCTTCATATTGTTCACCATCCCCTCCGCCTCACATATACTGACAGTGAACGGAGGGATACCTATGCCGAATTTTGACGAACTGCTCAAGGGAAAAGAGGCCGCGGGCCTGATGAAGGACCCGGGCAGGCTGGAAAAGCTGCGGGACGCCCCGGAGACCCAGCAGATTTTTTCCATGCTCAGCCGGAGCGCCGGGGACCTGGAGTCCGCCGCCCAGCGGGCCGCCCAGGGGGACAGCGCCCAGCTGGCCGCCGCCATCCGCCAGCTCATGAAAGACCCCGAGGGGGTCCGGCTGGTCCAGAAAATGAAAGAAAATCTCAAATAGCGCAAGCGCGCCGGGGAGGGAGGGAAAACCATGAGCGACCTGGAGGAAAAGCTGGAAAGCGTCCTGGGCAATCCCCAGGCCATGGCCCAGATTATGTCGCTGGCCCAGTCTCTCAACCTGGGCGGGCCGGGCGGCCAGAACCAGACCCAGGCTCCCTCCCAGGAGCAGCCGCAGGAGCAGCCGCAGCCCCAGAGCGGCGAGGCCGTCCCGCCCCCCGCTCCCCCGGCGGACTCCGGCTCCGCCGGCGGGCTGGGCAGCCTGCTGGGCTCCCTGGACCCCCAGATGCTGGCCTCCGCCGCCAGCCTCATCGGCCAGTTTTCCGACGGCGGCGACGACAAGCGGACCGCTCTGCTCACCGCCCTGCGCCCCTTTGTCCGGGAGGAGCGGTACGCCAAGCTGGACAAGGCGATCCAGATCGCCAAGCTGTCCCGGCTGATCCGCTCCGGGCTGGACCTGTTCCGCGCCCGCAAGGAGGACGGCCATGTATAATCAATATCTGGACGGCGGAAGCTTCGTCCTCCTGGACCCGGAGCCCCAGCCCCAGGGCCAAAACCGCCGCAGCCCGCCGGACCGCGGCCCCGGGCCCAATCAGGGCCAGCCCTATCCCCAGCACCGTCCCCAGGGCCCCATGCGCCCGCAAAACGACCTGCTCAAGGACGTTACCAGCGGCCTGGGCAAGGTTCTGGACGGGTTGAAGCAGCACTTTTCCCTGGAGAAATTCGACACCGGGGACATCCTGCTGGTGCTCATCATCCTGTTCCTCTACCTGGAGGACGGGGACAATCTGGAGCTGGTCATCACCCTGGGCCTGCTGCTCCTCTTGGGCCTGGACGGGGACGGCGGCAAGGACTGACCCGCCAGGCTATTTCCCCATGCCATGCGGCTCGGAGCCGTCCGGAAGGGTAAAAATGCCCTCCGTCTCGTCCAGAGGGCTGACCACGTCCCGGGAGCTCATGGCGTACACCACTTCCCCGCCTAGCTCCGTCTCCGCCGCAACCAAAAGGCCGCTGCTCACCGACACCCAGTACCGCTCCGCGCCGCCCCCGGGGACGGCGGCCTCCACGTAGACGCAGGGCTGGCTGTCCCGCTCCTCATACCCGGCGGCGGTGATGCTGCTTTTATCCAGGGCCAGCACGTCCTCATAGGTGGGCAGGCGCTGGGAGAGGTCGGCCGCCCGGTCCGCCGCGGGGCCGGAGTAGACCCGCTCCCCGCCGTCATACCACAGCCAGAGCGTGCCGTCCCCCACGACGGAGTGCTCCACCACGCCGGAGCTGAGGGCGGCGGAGGTCCGCGCCCAGCCGGCCTCCACCCACACCTGGGCAGTCACCGTCCCCACAGACTGGCCGGCGTCAAAATACTCCACCGACACCGTCCTGCGGTAGCTCTCATACCGCTCCAGGGAGGCGATGAGGCTCTGCACCGTCTGGGGCGTGACCTCCACCGCCACGCCGCCGGATTGGCCGGATTCCTGCGCCACCGGGTCCGTGCTCTGGCCCGCGTTTGGGTCGGCCATCTCCAGGCGGGGGGTGGGGGCGAACAGGTTGAGGAAAAAGCTGTACAGCACCGCCGCCAGCACCACCACGATGATGACCACCGCCATCACCGTGCGTTTTTTGTCCTCCAAAAAGCTCTTCCTCCCCCCAAAACGGATCTTGAACAAGCTGCTGCCGCCGCCGGGCACATGAAGGAAGGACTGCTTAAATCATTGCCTCCCAAGAAAAGCGGGTCAGCTTTTGAACGGCTCCGGTGGCCTGTCCGACCGGCCGAAGTGGTACAAAACGGCGTCGGTGATGCGGCGGCAGGCTTTTCCGTCCCCGTAGGGATTGACGGCGTGGGCCATCTCCCCATAGGCGGTGGGGTCGTCCAGCAGCTGGTCCGCCAATTCCGTGATACGGTCATAGTCCACTCCGGCCAGCTTCACCGTCCCGGCCTGAACCGCCTCGGGCCGCTCCGTCTCCTTCCGCAGGACAAGCACCGGCTTGCCCAGGGCGGGGGCCTCCTCCTGCAAGCCGCCGGAGTCGGTCATTACCAGGTAACTGCGGGCCATCAGGTTGTGCATCTCCTCCACGTCCAGGGGCGCGATGAGATGGACGTTCTCAATGCCGTCCAGATGCCGGTGGGCGCACTCCTGCACCACCGGCGACAGGTGCACCGGGTAGACCAGCTCCGCCTCTGGGTGGACCCGGGCGATATGGGTCAGGGCAGACATGATGTCCTCCATGGGCTGTCCGTAGTTCTCCCGGCGGTGGCAAGTGACCAGAATCACCCGTTTCCTCTCATAGTCCAGCTGGTTCAGCACGTCCTCGGCAAAGGAAAAATCCTTGACTACCGTGGTTTGCAGCGCGTCGATCACCGTGTTGCCCGTGACAAACAGGCCCTTGGAGATGCCCTCCGCCTCCAGGTTGCGGCGGTTGGCCTGGGTTGGGCAGAAGTGCAGCTCCGCCAGCCGCCCCACCATGGAGCGGTTCATCTCCTCCGGGAAGGGTGAGTACCGGTCCCAGGTCCGCAGTCCGGCCTCCACATGGCCCACGGCAATCTGCTGGTAAAAGGCCGCCAGGGCCCCCGCGAAGGTGGTGGAGGTGTCCCCGTGGACCAGCACCAGGTCGGGCCGCACCTCGTGGAACACCTTCTCCAGCCCCAGCAGGCACTTGGAGGTGATGGTGGACAGGGTCTGGCTGGCCTCCATAATGTCCAGGTCGAATTGGGGCTTGATCCGGAAGATGTCCAGCACCGTGTCCAGCATCTGCCGGTGCTGGGCGGTGACGCAGCACAGGCTCTCGATCTCCGGCCGGCGCTCCAGCTCCTTCACCAGCGGGGCCATCTTGATGGCCTCCGGCCGGGTGCCGAAAATGGTCATGACCTTCAGCTTATCCATGGCCGTCCCCCTCTTTTTCCTCCGGCTCTCCCCCGTCCTCCGGCTTCTCGTGGCCGGGGCCGCCCAGAAACACCCGCCAGGCGATGATCGCCGCGGCGCCCATGGCCAGCAGGAAGATCATGGCCTTGTCCGCGCCGCCGGCGGTGAGCACCACGGCGGACAGGCCCAGGATGGCGGAGATGACGTAGAGCACCCCCACCGCCTGCTTCTGAGAGAAGCCCATGTCGATGAGCCGGTGATGGACGTGTCCCCGGTCGGGGGCCATGGGGCTCTGCCCCCGGGACAGCCGCCGGATGATGGCAAAGCACTCGTCGAAGATGGGCAGGCCCAGCATGAGGAAGGGCACCACAAAGGAGATGATGGTGTACTGCTTGAACATCCCCTGCACCGACACCACCGCCATGATGAATCCCAGGAAGGTGGAGCCGGTGTCCCCCATGAAGATTTTGGCCGGGTTGAAATTATAGGGCAGAAAGCCGATGCAGGCCCCCACCATCGCCGCCATCATCACCGCCACGTCCTGCTCGCCGACCTGCTCGCGGACCAGCAGGGCGATCACCAGCATGGTGGCCGCGCTGATGGTGGACACGCCGCAGGCCAGCCCGTCCAGCCCGTCGATGAAGTTGACGGAGTTGGTGATGGCCACAATCCAGATCACCGTCACCGGATAGCTCAGCCAGCCCAGCACCCACACCGGGTTGGGACTGAAGATGTTGGGGTTGGACAGCACCTCGATGCGGTTGCCCGCCATCACGGCGATGAGGGCGGCGGCGATCTGCACCAGGAACTTGGGCTTGGCGGGCAGGGCGAACCGGTCGTCCAGCATACCCAGCACCACGATGATCACCGCCCCCAGCAGCATCCCCTGCTTGGGTCTGTCCAGGGGGACAAACAGCAGCACCGCCGCCATAAAGCCGAAGAAAATAGCCAAGCCCCCCATCCGGGGAATGGGGTGGTCGTGCATCCTCCGGCCGTCCTTGGGCACGTCCACCGCCCCGATCTTCACCGACAGCGCCTTAACCAGCGGCGTGGAGGCAAAGGCCACCACCGCCGCCAGCCCCAGCGCCAGCAGGACAAGCCAGATCTCCTGGGCCCCCATGATTTCACTCAGGTTTTTCAACTGAATTTCGCTCCTTTACCCGGCATGTCTCTTTCTCCCGCTCATCGGGGTAAGAAGCCCACCTTTTTATACACCTTGCGCAGGGTCTTGTTGGCGATGCGCTCTGCCTTCTCCGCCCCGGCCCGGTATACGCCCTCCAGATACGCCTTGTCCGCCAGCAGCCGCTCCGTCTCCTCCCGGATGGGCCGCAGGGTCTCCACCACGGCCTCGCCCACAGCGGGCTTGAACTTGCCATAGCCCTGGCCGTCGAACTCGGACTCGATCTCCTCGTAGGTCTTACCGGTGGCGGAGGCGTAGATCTGCATCAGGTTGGACACCCCAGGCTTGTTCTCCTTGTCGTAGTGCACACAGCGCTCGGTGTCGCTGTCGGTGACGGCCCGCTTGAACTTGCGCATGATGTCCTCCGGTTTGTCCATAATGGCCACGCAGCCGTCGGGCTGGGACTTGGACATCTTGCTCTCCGGGGTGGACAGGCTCATGATCCGGGCGCCCACCTTCTGGATCACCGGCTCGGGCACCTTGAACACGTCGCCGTATATGCCATTGAACCGGTTGGCGATGTCCCGGCAGATCTCCACGTGCTGCTTCTGGTCGTCCCCCACGGGGACGACATCGGGCTGGTACAGCAGGATATCCGCCGCCATGAGGGCGGGATAGGTAAATAACCCCGCGTTGATGTTGTCCTTGTGCTTGGCGGATTTGTCCTTGAACTGGGTCATGCGGGACAGCTCGCCGAACATGGTGTAGCAGTCCAGCACCCAACCCAGCTGGCTGTGGGCGGCGACGTGGGACTGGATGAACAGCGTACACTTCTCCGGGTCCAGGCCGCAGGCGATGTACTGGGCCAGCTGGGTGAGCACCCGGCGGCGCAGCTGGGCCGGGTCCTGGCGCACCGTGATGGTGTGCAGGTCGGCCATAAAAACGTAACAGTCAAACTCATCGATCATCTCCGGCCAGTGGCAAATGGGGCCCAGGTAGTTGCCGATATGCAGGTCCCCGCTGGGCTGGACGCCGGAGAGCATCACTTTTTTCGCTTCGTTTTCCATTGCCGCCACGTCCTCACTCGGCGTCCGCCGTCAGGTATTCGGACACGTCCACCGGCTGGGCGTCCGACCACAGGTGCTCCAGGCCGTAGAACTCCCGGCCCTCGTCGGTGAAAACGTGGACCACCACGCTGGAGTAGTCCATCAGCGTCCACTGGCCCCCCCGGTGGCCCTCGATGTGATGGGGCTCCTCCCCCGCCTTGGACATGGCCTCCTCCACCGCCTCCGCCAGGGCCCGGACCTGGGTGTTGGAGCTGCCGGAGCAGATGATGAAGTAGTCGGCCAGGGTGGTCTGGTCGGCGGTGCGCAGCACCTTGATGTCTTTACCCTTTTTATCGTCCAGGGCCTTGACGGCGATGGCGATCATTTCCTTTTCGTTCAGCATGGAACTCTCTCCTTTTCCATTTAGTCCGGGGTCTCGCCCCAATCGGTCACATTCCCGCTGTCCTCCGCCGGGTCCAGCCACGCGGGCCGGGTCTCCGCCGGAGTGGGCTCCGGGCTGCTGGCCGCCGGGTCCTCTTCCGGAGGCCCGCTCTCCACCGGGGTGCTCTCCACCGGGCTTCCGGTGGGCTCCTCACTGGCGGGAGGCCCGCTCTCCGGCGGGTCGCTCTCCACGGGTTCGCTGGCCGGCGGATCGCTCTCCACCGGCGCGGGGGTATCCACCACCGGCGGATTGGCCAGGGAGGGCTCCGCCAGCCGCCCGGTGGACGAGCGCAGCCCGCCGTTGGGGGCCACGCTCATCAGATCCAGCTGGCGGATGGTCACCTGCTCCACAAAGGGGTTGAGGGAACCGTTGATGAGGGTGAGCAGCTGGCTCTGGATGGGGTAGACAAAGCTCTCCTGCCCGTAGACGCCCAGAAGGTGGGGCATGGTGCCGAACTCCACGTCGTCCACCTTCAGCCCGCCAAGCACCGCCTCCTGGCCGAACCAGAGCATGTTCTCCACCGCCAGATCGCTGTTCACCCGGCTGTTGAACAGCTCAATGAGCTGGCCGATGCGGGTGATGTTCTGGATTTGCAGGGTCTGCTTCAGCACCGCCTTCAAAAAGGAGTGCTGGATGTTCAGCCGCTCAATATCGCTGATCGCGCTGCCGTCATTGCTGTGCCGGAAGCGGACAATCTGCATGGCGTCGTCGCCGTCAAGGAGACGGTAGCCCTTCTCCTGATAAATGTTCAGGTCCTGATAGGGGTCGTAATACTCCATGTGGCGGGGGACGTCAAACCAAACGCCGCCGATGGCGTCCACCATCTCCCCCACCAGCTCCCAGTTGATCTGCACATAGTAGTCGGGGGCAAAGCCCACCAGCTCGGACACCTCATTGCGCAGGGCCTCGATCCCCCGCTCCCCCTGGCCATACACATTATATACGGCGTTCAGCTTTTTGGCGCTGATGTTGGGCCGGGCGCTGGAGTTGATGAGGGTGTCCCGGGGCAGGGACACGACGGTGGCCTTCTGGTTGGTCACGTCGTAGGTGGCCACCATCATGGTGTCCGTCAGGCCGGAGGTGGTATCCGAGCCGAAGATCAGAATGGTGTAGATGTCCTCGCTCCTCCGCTCGCCGCCCACCTTGGGCTGGATGGCCTCAATGTCCAGGGTGGGCTCCCCGGTGGGGTCCACCCCCGGCGGCAGGGAGATGGCCGGGTCCGCGGTCTGGGCGGGCTTCGGCCCGGGCAGCTCCGGCTTTTTCACCCAGCGGTTATAGAGCAGCACCCCCGCCGTGACCAGAACCGTCAGCACGGCGCACACGATCATCACGATCATAATGGTGGTTTCCCGCTTCTTTTTGGCCTGGGCCGGGGTGAGCTCCGGCTTTTTTCCCTTCTCCCAGGGCTCCCCGGGCTTCTGCTTCTCCCAGGGCTCCCCGGGCTTCTGCTCCTTCCCGGGCTCCTCGCTGGTCGTTTTGTGATTGGACTGGTCGCTCATGTTATGCTTCCTTTCCCATAGCATTCAAAGGCCTCCCTGGTGTCGTGGTGAAGCTCTTTGTTCCGCTGGACCATCTCCTGCATGGCCAGCGACGCGCCCATTCCCACCGCCCCGTCCAGGTCGGTGTACGCCAGGCCGCGCAGCCTGCCCACCTCAGGAAAGCTCCGGTTGGGCTCCATGTAATCGGCGATGTAAAGCAGCTTTTCCTCCAAGCTCATCCCCGCCCGGGCGGTGGTGTGGTAGAGGATGGCGTTGTAGACCTTGTCGTCCTGACCGAACCAGTGCCGGGCCAGCGCCGCCCCGCTCTTGGCGTGGAGCAGCTTGTCCGTGGCCCGCTCCAGGGGGGAGAGCAGGATGCTGTACCGGTCGCAGATGTTCAGATGCTCCTGATAGGTGAAGTATTTGGTGCAGTCGTGGAGGATGGCGGCCCGGCGCATCACGTCCTCGTCCGCCCCCCAGCGCCGGGCCAGGCGGGCAGCCTCCTCCTCGCAGCCCCGGATGTGGGCCAGCCGCTTGGCGTACACCATGGAGTAGGACACGCACCGCAGGTCCTCCAGGCTCAGGTTCTTGAGGTCCGCGTTGGTCCCATATAGTTTTTCCCGAAGAATGTAGCCGTACACCGCCTCCGGCAAAAATTCCCGGCCCTTTCCCTGGGCCAGCAGCTCCCGGAGCTGGGTAGACGACACGTTCACCAGACCGGGGACAGAGATGGTGGCGATCTCCGCGCGGTATCTCTGGCTCAAGAATTCCCGCTGGGGGGCGAAGACCGCCTCGCCGTCCTCCTCCGTCCGCCCAAAGGCGCACACCCCCGCCAGCGTCAGAATCTTCTCCGGCTCCGCCCAGAGGTGGAGGGTGAGAAACATGTCCGTCCCCATGAGCAGCCACAGCTTGTCGCCCTTCCAGCGCCGCGCGGCCTCCTCCAGGGTGTCAGCGGTGTAGCTCTTGCCCTCCCGGTGGAGCTCGGTGTCCCACACCTCGGCTGCGGCGGGCATGAGGAGCTGGTCGGCGGCGGCCCGCGTCATGGCCAGCCGCTGCTCCCGGGTGGGACTGCCGGGGGCAAGCTCCTTGTGGGGCGGTTCTCCCGCCGGAATAAAGACCAGCTTATCCAGGTCCAGCGCGGCCGCCGCCGCCTGAGCCGCCGCCAGATGCCCCAGGTGGGGGGGGTTGAAGCTGCCGCCGTAAATGCCGATTTTCAATGGGACCACCCTCTCTCAAAAGTTTGGTGACGCCTATCTGACCAGCTTGATTCTCTTGTCACGGGGCTTGCTGTGGGTCTCTCTATACAATACGAACTTGGTGCCGATCACCTGCACCACCTGACTCCGGGTGGCCATGGCCAGCGCCTCCGCCCCCTCTCTGGGGGACAGGGGACTGTTCTCCAGCACCTTTCCCTTGACCAGCTCCCGGGCCTCCAGGGCGTCCTCCGCCTGCTTCGTCAGGTTGGGGCCGATGCCGTCCTTGCCGATGTGGACGATGGTGTCCAGGTCGTTGGCCAGCCCCCGGAGCTGAGCCCGCTGTTTGCTGCTTAAATCTCCCATATCGTCTTCACAAACTCCATTCCGCTTTCACCCGCCCTGGGGCGGGCTTCCGCTCTATTATAGGGAAACGCCGATTTCCTGAAAGATCTTCTTCGCGTTTTCCGCGTCATATTCGGCGCAGGCCGTTCCGATGTCTCCGCCTGAGAAAAATACAATGCAGCCGTCCTTGTGCTTCACGATTCTGACAATCACATTCGTATTGATAATGGAATCCTCTTTCTCCCGTTTTGCCCTCACTTTGATGAAGCCCATCTCAACCACTCCGTTTTGTTCAATCAGGATTTACTTCTTCAAATACTCCTCCAGCTTGGCCTGAAACGCCTCCAGCGCCTTCCCCCGGTGGGAGACGGCGTTCTTCTCCTCCGGAGAGAGCTGGGCAAAGGTCTTTTTCAGCTTGGGCAGAAAGAAAATGGGGTCGTAGCCAAACCCGCCCTCCCCCATGGGGGCAAAGGCGATGGTGCCGGGGCACTCCCCGCGGGCCGTCAGAACGCCCCCGTTGGGGAAGCAGCAGGTGATGACGGACACAAACTTCGCCGTCCTGGCCTGTCCCCGGGGCATACTGGCCAGCAGCAGGCGGTAGCGCCCCATGTCGTCCAGCCCCTGGCCGCCGTACCGGGCGGAATAGACGCCGGGGGCCCCATTCAGCGCGTCCACGCACAGCCCGGAGTCGTCGGCGATGGCGGGCAGGCCGGACGCCTCCATGACGGCCTTCGCCTTGAGCAGGGAGTTCTCCTCAAAGGTGGTCCCCGTCTCCTCCACGTCCACGTCAACCCCCACATCCGCCTGGGAGCACACCTCCACCCCCATGCCGGACAGAATCTCGTTCATTTCCTTCAGCTTTTTCTCGTTCTTGCTGGCCAGTACCAATTTCATTTTTCTACAACTCCCACGGGTCCTTCGACCCAAAATCTTTTTTCCGTTTCTGCTCCTTTGCCTGTGTCCGCCCCGCCTCCCATTTTTCCCGGGCGGCTCCGATTCTCTCTGAGGCGGCGTCCAGCTTCTGCCGCGCGGCTTCCAAAAAGCCGGCTTTCTCCGGCACGGGCAGTACAATCCGCCGGCAGTCCTCGCAGTAAAATGACTTCGGCGCTGTCCCGAGTATCCCAACCGTCAGCGGAATCCCCTCCCAGATATCCAGCCCATCCTCCACCCATTTGGACGCGGAGGGAATCGTCCCCTCTTTCATTTCCTTTCCGCAAAACGGGCAGTCCATGGCGCCGCTCCCCCTTCACCCATTCTTTTTATGATGCCACGAAGCGAAACGAAATGGTATCATGCGCCATGTTTTGCGGTTCCCGGCAAAGCCGGGGAGCAAAACAGCATGAAATCAGAGTATAATAGCCGCTATGCGGCTATTATACCGCATACTTGGGAGGAAGTCATTACCGGAGTGTAAATATTGTCACAAAAGCGCCTTTGTAAACTCCCCGGCGTCAAAGGGCTGGAGGTCGTCCACCCCCTCGCCCACCCCGGCGAACTTCACCGGAACGCCCAGCTCACGGGCGATGGCCACCACGATGCCCCCCTTGGCGGTGCCGTCCAGCTTGGTGAGCACGATGCCCGTCACCCCCGCCGCCTTGGAGAACTCCTTGGCCTGGATGAGCCCGTTCTGGCCGGTGGTGGCGTCCAGCACCAGCAGCGTCTCCCGGCTGGAGCCGGGGCACTCCCGGTCGATGATCCGGGCGATTTTATTCAGCTCGTTCATGAGATTGGCCTTGTTTTGCAGCCGCCCGGCGGTGTCCACCAGCACCACGTCGGAATGCCGCGCCCGAGCGGCCGCCAGGGCGTCGTACACCACGGCGGCGGGGTCCGCCCCCTCGTGCTGCTTGACGATATCCACCCCGGCCCGCTCCGACCAGATGGTGAGCTGCTCGGCGGCGGCGGCCCGGAAGGTGTCCCCGGCGCACAGCAGCACCTTTTTGCCCTCCCGCTTCCAGCGTGCGGCCAGCTTGCCGATGGAGGTGGTCTTGCCCACCCCGTTCACCCCGATGAACAGCACAATGGCGGGGGTGCGGCTCATGTCCACCGTCAACTCGCCGGCGGAGAGATACTCCGCCAGGATGTCCCGCATACACTGACGGGCGCCTTCCATATCCTTAATCCGCTCCGCCTTGCAGCGGCTTTTCAGCTCCTCCACCGCCTCCAGGGTGGTCTCGGCCCCCAGGTCCGCCATCACCAGGGACTCCTCCAGCTCCTCGTAGAAATCGTCGTCCAGCTGGGAGAAGCCGTTGAATATGCCGATCTTTTTAATTTTATCAAAAAAGCCCATAATGATCTCCTCTTAACGGAAATTTTTCTCCGCCCGCGCCCATTACTTGATATTGAGTTCTTTTTCCACGTCGTTCAAATTGATGGTCAGCATCCGGCTCACGCCCTTCTCCTGCATGGTGACGCCGTAGAGCACGTCGGCCTCCTCCATGGTGCCCCGGCGGTGGGTGATGACGATAAACTGGGTCTTGTCGCTGATCCGCCGCAGATACCGGGCGTACCGCACCACGTTGGACTCGTCCAGCGCCGCCTCGATCTCGTCCATGACGCAGAAGGGGGTGGGCCGCACCTTCAAAATGGCGAAGTACAGCGCGATGGCGATGAGGGCCCGCTCCCCGCCGGACAGAGAGCTCATGTGCTGGATGGTCTTGCCCGGCGGCTGGGCCTTGATCTCGATGCCGCAGTTGAGCACGTCGGCCCGGTCGTCCAGGATCAGCTCCGCCTTGCCGCCGCCAAAGAGCTCGGTGAACGCCTTGCGGAACTCCTGGTCGATGAGGGCGAACTGCTCCTCAAATATGGCCGTCATCTCCCCGGTGATCTGGGCGATGATGTCCTGAAGCTCCTTTTTGGCCTTGGCCACGTCGTCCCGCTGGCCGGTGAAGTAGGTGTACCGCTCGTTCACCCGCTGGAACTCCTCCACCGCGTCCGGGTTGATGCTGCCCAGGGCGGAGATGGCCTTTTTCAGCTCCCCGATGCGCCGCTGGGCCTTGGGAACCGACTCCAGCTCCACCCGCTGGGCCCGGGCCGCCTCGTGGGACAGCTGGTAGTTCTCCCAAAGCTTGTCCAGAAGCATGCTCTCCTCGTTGGCGGAGGCGGCGGCCTTCTGCTCCAGGAAGGACACCTCCCGCTCCATGACAATCAGCTCGTTGTTCTTGTCCCGGGCCTGGCGGTCGGCCTGGTTGCGCCTGCCCTCCAGGGCCAGCTTCTCGTCATTGAGCCGCCGGATGGCGGCGGTTCCCTCTCCGCTGGCGGACTTCAGGCTTTGCAGCCGCTCCTCCTCCTCCCGGATGCGCTGGGTGAGGTGGTCGTTCCGCTGCTCAAACTGGCCGATCATGGCGGTGCGGCTGGCGGTGTCGCCGGACAGGTCCTCCCGCAGCCGTTCCAGCTCGGCGACGGACTGGCGCAGGGCGGACTGCTCGCCCTCCAGCCCGGCCAGCCGGGCGCCGCAGGAGGCGGACTCCTCGTTCAGCCCGGCGATCCGCTCCTGGAGCGCCGTCCGGCCCTGGGCTTTGGCCTCGCCCTCCGAGCGCAGGGCGGCGGCGGACCCCTCCAGCGCCTCAATCCGCGCCTTGGCCTGGGCGGTGTTCTCCGTGTTCTCCTCCATCCGGCGGCGGACCTGGGCCCGCTCCCCGGCCAGGGTCTGGCGGCGCAGCTCGATGTCCGCCAGCTGGACGGAGGCGCTGTCCGCCCGCTCGGAGTATTTTAACACCGCGTCCTCCGCCTCCCGGAGCTGGCCCGAGGCGGCGTCCAGCTCATATTGGGCGGCGGTGAGCTCCCGCTGGGCCTTTGCCAGCTCCTCCGACGCGGCCTTCAGGTCGGCGGTCAGGCCGTCCTTCTGCCGGTTCAGCCGCTCCAGCTCGTTGGCCCGGCTCAGGATGCCCGCCGAGCGGGACGCCGAGCCGCCGGTCATGGAGCCGCCGGCGTTGAGCACCTGGCCGTCCAGGGTGACGATGCGGAAGCGGTGGCCGAATTTCCGGGCGATGGCCATGGCCTTGTCCAGATTTTCCGCGATCACCACCCGGCCCAGCAGGTTGGAGAAGATGTTGGCGTACTCCCGGTCGAAGGAGATGAGCTCGTCCCCCATCCCCACGAAGCCGTCCTCGTTTTTCACGGCGGCCTCCCGGAAGTCGGCGGGCCGGATGGTGTTCATAGGCAGGAAGGTGGCCCGGCCCCCGTCCCGGCGCTTCAAATAGCTGATGGCGTTTTTGCCGTCCTCGTCCCGCTCCACCACCAGGTTCTGCATAGCACCCCCCAGGGCGATCTCGATGGCCACGGCGTACTGGTCGGGGACGTGGATCAAACCGGCCACCGGGCCCCGGATTCCCCGCAGGCCGTTTCGCCCGGCCTCCCCCATCACCAGCTTCACCGCCTTGGAGTAGCCCTCGTACATCTTCTCCATCTCGGCCAGCATCTTGATGCGGGAGTTCAGATTGTTCTCGTCCATCTGAAGGCGGCGGTGCTTCTCCTGGGCCTGGTCCAGCCTGCGCTGCCGGGACTGGAGCCGCATTTGATAGCCGCTGATCACATTCCGGGCGGCGTCCCGGTCCTCCGTGACCTTGTCCAGCTCCTTCTGGGTGGCCTCCAGGGCCTGGCGGGCCTGGTCCGACTTGTCCTCCTGTTCCTGGAGCTCCCGGCCCAGCCGCTCCTCCCGGTCATACAGCTCCTGGGCGGCGGCGGCCAGGGCGGACAGCAGCTCCTTGGCCTCCCCGGCGGAGGCGCTCTCCAGCCGCTCCCGCTCCCGGAGGCCCTCCAGCTCGTCGTTCAGCGTGCCCGCCGAGCCCAGCGCCTCCTGAGTGCGCCGGGCCAGCGCGTCCATCTGCTCCCGGCAGGCGGCCATGTCCCGGCCGATCTGGTCTAGGCGGCCCCGGCTCTCCTCGATCTGGGCGGCGATGGACCCGGCCCGGCCCTCCTGCTGCTCCAGCTCCTGACGGATGCGCTGGGCGTTCTCGCTGTTGTTTTTGATGTCGTTTTTCAGCAGGGCGATGGAGTTCTCGCAGGCGTGGACCTGCTCGTCCAGGCCGGACTGCTTGTCCCGCAGCTCCTCCGCCCGGATATCCTTGTCCCGCATTTCGTCGCTGAGCTGGGTGCTCTGGGCATACAGCCGCTCCACCTCGTCGTGGGCCTGGTCCCGCTGGCGGACGGCCGCCTCCAGATCCCCCTTCACCTTCACGCTGTCCGCCCGGATGCGCTCCAGCTGGTCCAGCCAGACGGAGATCTCCAGCCCCTTCAGTTCGTCCCGCAGGACGTTGTACTTCTTCGTCTTTTCCGCCTGGGCCCGCAGGGGCTCCACCTGGAGCTCCAGCTCGCCGATCTTGTCGTTGATGCGCACCAGGTTCTCCTCGGTGCGCTCCAGCTTGCGCTCCGCCTCCTCCTTGCGGTGGCGGAAGCGGGAGA
>ERZ777011.1983-NODE-1983-length-18450-cov-2.858494_pt1 | contig 18450 bp, 16 predicted proteins | sample MGYA00374964_ERZ777011 | MGnify/ENA primary metagenome ERZ777011 (study PRJEB29310, sample SAMD00008975) | mouse gut metagenome | study: EMG produced TPA metagenomics assembly of the Metagenome analysis of fecal microbiota from mouse which was promoted...
TTCGTAAACGCCCTGGTATGTATATAGGAAGCACCAGTGAAAAAGGATTACATCACTTAGTTTGGGAAATAGTAGATAATGCTGTTGATGAATCTTTAGCGGGATATTGTGATGACATTGAAGTTGTAATTCATAATGACAATTCTGTCTCAGTTAAGGATGATGGTCGAGGAATGCCAACTGGTATAAACCAAAAAACAGGCCTTTCAACAATTGAAACTATATTTACAGTTTTACACGCTGGAGGAAAATTTGGTGGCGGTGGCTATAAAGTTTCAGGAGGCCTTCATGGTGTAGGAGCTAGTGTTGTAAATGCCCTTTCTACATGGCTAGAAGTTCGCGTTTACCGTGACGGTGAAGTCCACTATCAAAGGTTTGAAAATGGTGGACATCCTTGTGAAGCCATGAAAGTAATAGAAAAATGCTCAAAAGATCGCACAGGAACTACGGTAACTTTTAAAGCTGATTCTAAAATATTTCAAGAAACTACGGAATTTAACTATGATACATTAGCAACAAGGCTTCGCGAGCTTGCATTTTTAAACAAAGGATTACGTATTAGCTTAACTGATGAAAGAGTTGCTGATAAAACTGACACTTTTTGCTATAATGGTGGAATTATCGAATATGTAAGTATGTTAAATAAAAACAAACAACCTCTTCATGAAGAAATTATTTATGTTGAAGGAAAAATTGATAATATTAGTATAGAAGTTGCTATGCAATATAATGATTCATATAACTCAAATTTGTATTCTTTTACTAATAATATCAACACTTATGAAGGCGGAACTCATGAAGATGGAGTTAAAAATGCTTTAACTAGAATTATCAATAATTATGCTCGCAATAACAAAATATTAAAAGAAAAAGATGATGCTCTAAGTGGAGATGATTGCCGAGAAGGCCTTGCAATGATTATATCTTGTAAGCATCCAGATCCGCAATTTGAAGGTCAAACTAAAACTAAACTGGGTAATAGCGAGGTAAGAAAAATTGCTAGTGATATTTTTGGCGAAGGCTTAGAACGATTTTTAATGGAAAATCCTAATGTTGCTAAACTTATTATTGAAAAATGTATGACTGCATCACGTGCCCGCATTGCAGCCAAAAAAGCTCGTGAAGCAACGCGTCGAAGTGGAGCTCTAGATGTATCTAATTTCTTTGGCAAACTTGCTGATTGTAAGAGTAAAGATGCAACTATTAGTGAAATTTTCCTAGTCGAGGGAGATTCAGCCGGAGGCTCTGCTAAAAAAGGTCGCGATAGTATGACTCAAGCAATTCTCCCTCTTCGTGGTAAAATCCTAAATGTTGAGAAAGCTCGCTTAGATAGAGCTCTATCCAATGAAGAAATAAGAACCATTATTACTGCTTTTGGGACCGGCATAGGGGATGATTTTAACATTGATAAGTTAAGATATCATAAAATTATTATTATGACAGATGCCGATGTTGATGGCTCTCATATTCGAGTTCTACTTTTAACCCTTTTCTACCGTTTCTTTAAGCCTATAGTGGAAGCAGGTCATGTTTACGCTGCTCAACCTCCCCTATTCTGCATTAAACATGGTAAAACAATAAAGTACACATTAACTGAGGAAGAGAAAAATGAATATTTAGCTAGCCTTGCTCCAAACGTCAAAGTTGAAGTATCACGAATGAAAGGTCTAGGCGAAATGGATGCTGAAGAATTATGTGAAACTACTATGGATATAAATAAACGTGTTTTAAGACAAATTACCGTTGATGATGCTATCGCCGCTGATGAAATATTTACAAAACTTATGGGCGAAGAAGTAGAACCACGTCGGGAATTTATTGAAAAAAATGCAACATACGCTGAAAATCTAGATATATAGGAGGTTTTTTATGGATAGATTAGAAAAAAATAATATTGTTGAAGAAGTAAAAAAATCATTTATTGACTATTCTATGAGTGTAATTATTTCCCGAGCATTACCTGATCTTCGAGATGGTTTAAAACCTGTTCATCGTCGAATATTATACTCTATGCTTCAAAATGGATTAACACCTGATAAACAACACCGTAAAAGCGCTACTATTGTTGGTGATGTTATGGGTAAATACCATCCACATGGCGATTCAAGTATCTATGAAGCAATGGTTCGCATGGCTCAAGACTTTAGTTATCGTTATATGTTAGTTGATGGTCATGGAAATTTTGGTAATATTGAAGGAGATGGTGCAGCCGCATATCGTTATACTGAGGCCAAACTTGCTAAAGTATCAATGGAATTATTACGTGATATCAATAAAAATACTGTAAATTTTACTCCTAACTATGATGAAACAACAAAAGAACCTGAAGTTTTACCTGCTAGATTTCCTAATATTTTAGTTAATGGTACTATGGGTATTGCAGTTGGTATGGCCACTAATATTCCCCCTCATAATCTTAGTGAAGTAATAGATGGCTGCATTGCTTACATAGATAATCCGGAGATAGACACAATGGGTTTAATGCAATATATTAAAGGCCCAGATTTCCCTACTGGTGCGGTTATTCTTGGCAATAGTGGTATTAAAAAAGCCTATGAAACAGGTCGCGGAAGTATAACTATACGCTCTCGTGCTCAAATTGAGGAAAAAAATGGTCGCGAATATATTGTGATTGATGAAGTTCCTTATGGTATTAATACCTTAGAACTTAAAAATAAAGTTGCAGAACTTGTTCATAATAAAGTCTTAGATGGAATAACAGATTATCACGTTGATTTAAAAGAAGGAGTTAAAATAACTATTACCTTAAGAAAAGATGCAAATGCGCAAGTAATATTAAATAAATTATACAAGCATACTGCCTTTCAAACAACTTATGGTATTATTTTCTTAATGTTAGATAATGGTGTCCCTAAAACCTTAGGTTTAAAAGATATTATATCTAAATATATAGATCATCAAAAAGAAGTAATTATCCGTCGTACTCAATTTGATTTAGATAAAGCTGAAAAGCGAGTTCACATTTTAGAGGGTTTAAAGATAGCTCTCGACCACATTGATGAGGTCATTAAGGTAATTAGAGGTGCAGAGTCAGATGAGGCCGCAAAAGAGGCTTTAATGAGCAAATTCGGATTATCAGATATTCAAGCTGAAGCAATTCTTGAAATGAAATTAAGAAGATTAACTGGTTTAGAAAGAGATAAAGTAGAAGCTGAATTAAAAGAATTACTAGCTCTTATCGACGAATTACGTGGCATTTTAGCTAGTGAAGAAAAAGTGTTAGCTATAATCAAAGAAGAACTTCAAGAAATTAAAGATAAATATGGCGATAAACGTCGTACAACTATCGACATGACAGCCATTGAATATATTGAAGATGAATCACTAATTCCAGAAGAAAATATACTTATTGCCTTAACTAATAAAGGTTATATTAAACGTACCAGCAGTGATACTTTTAAAGCTCAAAAACGTGGAGGTATGGGTATTAAAGGTATGACAACAAATGAAAGTGATTATGTTGATCAAATGATCAATCTATCAAGTCACGATTACTTGTTATTCTTCACTAATAAAGGTAAAGTTTACCGTTTAAAAGGATATGAAATTCCAGAATTCAATCGTCAATCAAAAGGATTGCCAATCATAAATTTACTTCAAATTGAAAAAGATGAGACTATAAGTTCTATGATAAGTATATCAACCGAAGATTCTGCTAAATTTTTAATGTTTGTCACTAAACAAGGGCTAGTAAAAAAGACTGCTATAAGCGAATTTGAGAACATACGTACGTCCGGCAAAATAAGTATAAATTTAAAAGATTCTGATGAATTAATTGCCGTTAAAAAGACATCCGGTGATGATTATGTCTTACTAGGAAGTGAACATGGTCGTATGGTTAAGTTCAAAGAAAACAACGTTAGGGCAATGGGACGTACAGCCAGTGGTGTTAAAGGAATTAATCTTGATAGTAGTAAATGTATCTGTGCGGAAATAGTAACAGAAAATGATAAAATATTGTTAGTAACAGAAAAAGGATATGGAAAAAAGACATTAGTAAGTGACTTTAGAGAGACAAGTCGCGGTAGCAAAGGAGTAAAAGCTCTTAATATTACCGATAAAAATGGTAAAATAGCCGCGGTAAAAGTAGTAGATGAAGATAAAGAATTAGTTATAATGACTAATACTGGCACTACAATGCGCATGTCTTTAGAACAAATAAATACTCTAGGACGTGTAACTCAAGGTGTAAGATTAATTAATCTAAAAGAAAACCAATATGTTTCTACTATAAGTTTAGTTGATAAAACTGAAGAAGAAAATGAAACCGAAGAATCTAATAATGAAAGTAATGCTGAATAAGCATTATTTTTTTTGTTAAATATTAAAATATAATAATAAAAATGTTAGTAACTTTAAAAATGGAAGAAAAAAACTTAATGTTTCACGTGAAACATAACCGATATGCAACTTTTGATTATTTTAGCTTTTATATCTAAAAACAAATTTTAAAAAATATAAATTAATTATAATAAATTAAATTATTAACAATGTTTCATGTGAAACATTGTTTTAAAATTAAATAAATTATAGAAATAAATATTAATTGTATATTTAAATGCTAAAATATTAATTTTATTTGCTAAAAATTATAAAATAAATAAGTTATTCACAGCTATGTTTCACGTGAAACATAACCAATATGCAACTTTTAATAAATTGCAATACTAATTTTAAAAATAATTGATACATAATATATTTAAAAAGTTCTATTTTCAAGATAATTAAAAAAAATGGTGCTATATCCTATTAATATGATCATTAATATGAGTTATATATAAATTAAATAATTTATTTTTTTAATAATTTATTTTATACAAATATATAAAAGTTATTAACAATGTTTCACGTGAAACATTATTATTAGGTAACAATAATTATGTAAAAAAATATGTTTCACGTGAAACATACTTGCATATTTAATAAAAATGTGATAAATTAATGATGTGCAACAAATATATTGTAACCTGGTCAGGACTGGAAAGTAGCAGCCATATCAATCTCTGTTTGTGTGCACATTTTTTTATGGAGGAATAATTATGCCTGAAGAATATTATAATATATTAATAAAATTAGCAAAAAAAGCTATGAGTAAGGGTGAAGTTCCAGTAAGTGCCATTATTGTTAATAATAATAAAGTAATAGCTAAATCATCTAATAGTAGACAAAAAAAATATGATGTATGTAATCATGCTGAAATAAATGTCATAAAAAAGGCAAGTAAAAAAAACAAAGATTGGCGCTTAAATAATTGCGATTTATATGTAACATTAAAACCTTGCTCTATGTGTGAATCAATTATTAAACAATCACGAATAAAAAATGTATATTATCTTTTAGATAAACCTACAGAAAAAAAAGAGTATAATAAAACATCTTTTGAAAAACAGAACATTAGTACGCAAGAAAAACAATATTCTCGATATTTAAAGGCTTTTTTTCAAAAGAAAAGAGACAAAATCTAGCATTTATGATATAATTAAAAAGGTGATGAAAAATGGATTATAAAGTATTGTATCGAAAATATCGACCCAATGATTTTTCAAATATAATTGGTCAAGACTATATGATATCCATTTTAAAAAATACTATCCAAAAAGATAAAGTTTCACATGCTTATATCTTTTCAGGGCCCAGAGGAACTGGAAAAACAAGCACAGCTAAAGTATTTGCTAAAGCAATAAACTGCTTAAATCCTAATGAGGATGGACCGTGTAACAACTGTGAAAATTGTCTTCATTTTAAAGAAAATGCTGATATAATTGAGATAGATGCGGCTTCAAATAATGGTGTAGAAGAAATTCGAGAAATAATTGATAACATAAGATTAGCCCCTGCTTATTCTAAATATAAAGTATATATAATTGATGAAGTCCATATGCTAACCACCAGTGCTTTTAATGCTTTATTACTAACTTTAGAAGAACCGCCAAAACATGTTGTTTTTATTCTGGCTACTACTAACATAGAAGCAGTTCCTATTACTATTTTATCGCGTTGCCAACGCTTTGATTTTCATAAAATTATAACTACTGATATTATAAATCGTTTAAACTATATTGTTGAAAAAGAAAAAATCGATATAGATAATGAAGCATTAGAGGAAATTGCTTATATTAGTGATGGAGGTATGAGAGACGCTTTGAGTATCTTAGATCAATTATCTAGTAATAATACTAAGATCACATTAAATGAAGTACTACACCATTTTGGTTCGGTATCAAAAAAGCAAATTACTGATGTTTATAACTGTTTAATTACTAACAGTACAGAAAAATTTCATGAAATGATGTCAAATTTTAAAAAACTAGCTATAGATTATAAATTGCTAATTAAAAAAATGCTTGAAAAAATTGAAGAAGAAGCAATAAATTCTAAAAAAAACAAAGATTATCATGGTTTAGAATATCAATATTTAAAAGAAATGGCCTTTGAATTAGCAAGTATATCTAATTATGTAAACATCAATATTGATCCGTACTTACTAATAGAAATATCACTTTTAAAATATATAAATATTGATGTTGGTAATTCTCAAAAAATAGATCAACCAAACGTAATTATTCAAGAAGAAAATAAAAATATAAATTCCAAGAAAGATCCACCACTTGTATCTCCAAAAATTTCCATAGACAATGAGGAGCAAAAAAAAATCATTGATATTCGCATAAATAATTGCTTTCTAAATGCTAAAAAGGAATTTTTAAATAATATTAAAGAAAATTGGTCTAAATTTATTTCTACTCTTAATAATAATACTCTATTAAACTTATTAGTAGACTGTAATATTGTCGCTGCTAGTGATACAATAATTATTCTAACTAGCAATATCGAAGCTACTGTAAACCTTTTGAACGATAATTGGCTTCCTTTAAATGCAGATTTTTATAAAATCTTAAAACTAGACTATCAATTTGTAGCTTTAACTGAATCTAAATGGCAAGAAGAACGTAATAAATATATAAATAATATAAAAAATAAAATAGAATATCACTATATTCCTGAGCCATCTTCCCATATTATAAAGAGTGAAGAATCTGAATCTAATGATATTGAAAAAATGGCTTATGATATATTTGATAAAGAAAAAATAGAATTTGAATAAAGAAAGAAGGAAAGAAAATGAATATGCAAAATCTTATGGCTCAAGCTCAAAAAATGCAAAGAGACATTACAAAAAAGAAAGAAGAAATAGATAATACTATTTTTGAAGGAAAATCAGAATGGGTAATAATAAAAATCAATGGTAAAAAAGAATTAGTAAGTTTAAGTATTATTTATAATAGCGATTTATCTGTTGATGATAAAGAAATATTAGAAGATATGATTAAAATAGCTTATAATGATGCTTACAAAAAAGTTGAAAAAGAAATAGAAGAAAAAATGGGAACATATGCAGGCGGTTTAGGTGGCTTATTCTAATGCATTATCCAGAAGATTTAGAAAAGTTAATAAGCTATTATGGTAAACTTCCAGGAGTTGGAGGCAAAAGTGCTGAAAGGTACGCAATTGCTACAATTGAATATAGTGAAGAAGAAATAGAAGAATTTTGTAAAATATTAAAAAATGCCAAAAAAAATCTTATTCGATGTGAAAATTGCGGGCACATAACTGACAAAACTATATGCAACATCTGTAGTGATCCCACGAGAAATCAAAATTGTATATGCGTAGTTGAAGATTATAGAAGCATATTTTCTTTTGAAAAAGCTGGCAAATATAAAGGTACTTATCACGTATTAAACGGTCTTATCTCCCCTATTGATGATATTGGCCCTGAAGATATAAATATCTCTACATTATTAAAAAGAGTTGAAAATCTTCAGAATCCAGAACTAATATTAGCTCTAAAGCCAACAATTGAAGGAGATACTACTAATATGTACATCAAAAAAATATTAGAAAATAAAAAAGTTACTATATCGAGGCTTTCTTATGGCATTCCAATAGGAGCTGAAATCGATTATTTAGATAATGTTACTCTAGAGCGCGCTTTAGAAGATCGCAAAAAAATATCAGAATAATTTATTATATTTTGACATATATTTAAGTGTGATAAATATGACAAATAAAATAATAAAAATTTTAAAGAAATTATGTTTTGCATTTATAAGTGTTTATGGATTAGATGTTATGTTATCTTCTGTTAATATTTTGATACCAATAAATATAATTACTCTTCTTTTAGTCACTATTTTAGGAACTCCTGGAATTATTGGCCTAGTTGTAATATATTTTATAATTTAATGGAGGTAAAATGCAGATAAATGAAGTATTAAATGAAATAATAAACAAATATCATGAGAACAAGTTAGCTCATGCTTATTTAATTGAAACAAATAATATCAATCGTTGTCTAAATGACTTAAAAGAAATTATAAAGAATTTAAATTGTCCTCAAGAATTTACTAATAATTGTACTAAATGTAATCTTTGTAATTTAATAGCTAAAAATAATCTTCCCAGTATTAAAATTTTAGAGCCAGATGGTAGCAACATTAAAAAGAATCAAATAGCCGAATTAAAAAAAGACTTCAGTACAATGCCTATTTACAGCAAATTTAATATTTATATTTTAAAAAATGCCGAAAAACTAAATGCTAGTAGCGCTAATGCTATGTTAAAGTTTTTAGAAGAGCCAGAATTTGGCATTCTAGGCTTTTTTCTAACTAATAATAAAGATATAATAATTGACACTATCAAAAGCCGCTGCCAATGTTTAGTAGTAAGATATGACATAGAAGATATAGCCGAAAATTTAAATATTACTCATGAGAAATTTCAAGATTACTTAAACACTATTGTTAGTTATTTAAATACTATAAATGAAAATCCAACTATTAATAATAAAAAACTTTTACTTTCAAAATATCCTGACAAGATAGATATTTTAAATATCTTTAAAATAATATTTGCTCTCTATTATAATGCTTATTTAAAATCAATAAATAGCAAATACAATCTAGAATTATTAAAAAACTATGAAATCAACTTAAATTCCAATTTAATTATCAAAAAACTTGAAATAATTACTGCTATATTAAAAGAAATGAGTTATAATGTAAATATAGAACTGATATTAGATAAATTTGTAATAGAAATGCGAGGATGCCATGAATAAATTTTATATATATGGTGTAAATTTTAAAGATAATGGTAAAATTTACAATTTTAAAAGTAAAATAAAGTGCCCTATTAATGTTACAGTTATTACTGAAACAGAAAAAGGAGAACAATTTGGCAAAGTAGTGAGCTTTATATCTCCCGATAGCATCAAAAATATTGATGAGTTACGTGAAATTATTAGGATATCTACTAAAGCAGACTACGATCAATATTTAAAAAATTTAAAAGAAGCTGACCACGCTTTAAAAGACTGCCGTTCCATTGTAAAGGATTTAAAGCTCGAAATGAAGGTAATTAATGCAACTTTCACCTTTGATCGTAAACAACTAATATTTAATTTTTTAGCTGATGAACGTATTGATTTTCGAGAACTAGCTAGAAAATTAGCATCCATATACCGCACTCGTATAGAACTCCGGCAAATTGGAGCTCGTGATAAAGCACGCGAAATAGGCGGAGTAGGTTCTTGTGGTCAAAAAATATGTTGCGCTAACTTCTTAAATCATATAGATTCTGTTTCTATGAATATGGCTAAAAATCAAGGAATAGCTCTAAATCCTAATAAAATAAATGGTCTTTGTGGAAGGCTTTTATGTTGTCTATCATATGAAGATAATGAATATATAGAATGTAATAAAGGAATGCCTGACATAGGTGATATTGTTGAAACTCCCAATGGTCGAGGACCTGTAGTAAGTAAAGATATTTTAAAGCGAAGCTATAAAGTTTTAGTAGATAATGAAAAAGTCGAAATATCTTCTGGAGCAAGCCATGACAATTGTTCTAAATGATTTATATGATTATGATTTAAAAATATATCAAGATCCAAATAAGTTTAAGTTTTCCTTAGACTCTCTTTTACTTGCTGAGTTTGTGGATATTAAAAAAAACACTGAAAAAATATTAGATTTTTGTAGTGGAAATGCTCCCGTTCCTTTAATTTTAGCCCAAAAATACCATAAAAATATTATTGGAATTGAAATTCAACCTAAAGTTTATGATTTAGCCATAAAAAGCATTAAATATAATAAATTAGATACTAAAATAAATATGCTTAATATAAATATCTTAGAAGCTAAAAATTATTTCCCAGGAAATAATTTTGATATAATTACTTGTAATCCCCCATTTTTTAAAGTTGATAAAACATCTTTTATTAACAATAGCCAGGAGCTTGCCATCGCTCGCCATGAACTTACAATTACACTTGAAGAAATTATCCGAGAAGCAAGTTATCTTTTAAAAGATAAAGGATGTTTTTATCTAATACATCGCCCTGAACGTTTAGAAGAAATACTTATTATTGCCAGTAAATTCAATTTACATGTCAAAGAAATTAAATTTATTGCCTCAAAACCTAGAGAGTATGCTATAATGGTATTACTGAAATTTATTAAAAATGCACATTATGGAGTTAAAGTCTCCACAGAAATTGTCAATCGTAACTTAACTACATATCAGAATATATTTAAAAATAGAAATTAGGAGGAGTTTTATGAAATTAATTATTGGTTTAGGAAATCCTGGTAAAGAATATCAAAATACTCGTCATAATATTGGCTTTATGGTAATAGATAATTTTTTAAAAGAAGAAAATATTTCATGGCAATCAAAATTTAATGCCCTATATATTAGCCTAAATATAAATGGTGAAAAAGTATATTTTTTAAAACCTCAAACTTTTATGAATTTATCTGGTACAGCCATCGCTCCTTTCATGAATTATTTTAAAATTTCTTCTTCTGATATTTTAGTAATTGCTGATGACTTAGACTTAGATCTTGGAAAATATCGCATCAAAATCAATAGCTCTTCCGGAGGCCATAATGGCTTAAAATCTATTATTGATAATTTAAAAACAACATCATTTGCTCGTTTAAAAATAGGTATTTTCAACAATGAAGTTTTTGATCCCAAAGATTATGTTTTAGGCAATTTTAAAGAAGAAGAATTAGAAATATTAAATAATCGTTATCCAACATTTAATAACATAATTACTGAATTTCTAACAAATGATATAACTTATCTTATGAATAAATATAATCGAAAATGAATGTTAATAACTATAAAAAAGGAAGAAAATTATGGATTTTTTAGACAATTATTTTAAATATGATAATAATTTAACTATAACCGGGTTAACTCATGAGTTAGCTTATCTTTATGTGTCTAAGCTGTTTCAAACCAAAAAGCAAAACATTATTATTTTAACAAGTACTTTATATGAAGCAAACGAAATATATAATGGTCTAAAAACTTATCAAGAGAATTCCTTTTTATTTCCCATGGATGATTTCTTGACTAGTGAAGCTCTTGCTATATCTCCTGAATTAAAAACTACTCGCATTGAAACATTAGAACATCTAAAACAAGAAAAAGGAATAATCATTACTAATCTAATGGGATATTTAAAATTTTTAACTGATTTAAATTACCAAGATAAATTAAACTTAACTTTAAAAAAAAATACTAATATAAACCGTTCTAAGTTAATTGAAGTATTAGAAGAATTAGGATATAAAAAAGAAACTATCGTCACATCAACTGGTGAATATGCCTTAAGAGGATATGTTATTGATATATTTATCACTCTAGAATCACACCCTATTCGTCTAGAATTTTTTGGTGATACAATTGAATCAATTCGTTATTTTGATGAATCAACTCAAAAATCATTAAAAAACATTAATGAAATAACTCTTATTCCTAGCGGGGAAGTAAAAACTGCCAAAAAATCTAGTTTATATGATTATGCAAATTCTCCTATAGTAATCACCGTTGATAGTAATCGACTAAATGCCAGTTATAGCTTATTAGAACAAGAAATGTTTGAATATCGTGTATCTAAAGAATTACCTTCTGATACTAAATTTATGTTTAATTTAAATGAAATAAATCCCGCCTATAATATTCATATTAATTTCTTAGATAATAAAGTCCTAACCAAAAATACATTAAACCTAAAAAGTCATGAACTAACAAATTTTAATTCTGATTTTAATAAACTAAAAGAACAAACTACTTTATGGTCTAAAAAAGGTATGGATATTACTTTTTGTCTTCCTAAAGACTCTCAAATAAAAGTTATTAAAGAAACCTTAAATATTCCTTTTAAAACCCAAAAAAGAGCTATAAATCGAGGTTTTATCTTGGATAATAAATATGTAGTTATAGGCGCAGATGATATTGAAAAAACCTTAAAACATGAAATAAAATACAAAAACACTTACAAAATAGGTCGTAAATTAAAAGATTTAAATTCCATTGATAAAGGTGATTATGTTGTTCATTTAGCCCATGGTATAGGAATTTATAATGGGATTAAAACTTTAACTGGGAATGGCTTAAAAAAAGATTATATTGAAATATTATATGCTGATAATGATAAAATATATGTTCCTGTTGAAAAAATTGATACAATTCTAAAATATGCCAGTAAAGATGGCTTAAAACCTAAGATTAATAAATTAAATTCCACATCTTGGGCTAAAACTAAAAGAAGCATAACTCGCCGTATTCATGATATTTCTCAAGAATTATTAAAATTATATGCTACACGTAAATCTTTGAAAGGTGATTCTTACAAAAATTTTGATTTAGAAACTGAATTTGCCAATAACTTTCTTTATATTCCTACCAAAGATCAAGAAAAAGCCATAAATGAAATATCAAAAGACTTACAAAGTAGTGTTCCAATGGATCGATTATTATGCGGTGATGTTGGGTTTGGTAAAACAGAAGTTGCTTTTCGAGCTATTTTTAAAACGGTTTTAAATAACAAACAAGTATTCTATTTATGTCCTACAACAATATTATCTAAACAACAATATACTTCTGCTTTAAATAGATTTAAAGATTATCCTCTAAATATAGCTCTTTTAAATCGTTTTACCAGTAGTAAAGACACTAAAAAAATATTAAAAGATTTACAAGAAGGTAAAATAGATATAATTTTTGGAACCCATCGCCTTTTAAGTGATGACGTTAAATTTCAAAAACTAGGTTTACTTATTGTTGATGAAGAACAACGTTTTGGTGTAACTCATAAAGAGAAAATTAAAAAATATAAAAATGATGTCAACGTTTTAACTTTATCTGCCACCCCTATACCTAGAACTATGAAAATGGCAATGTCTGGGCTTCGTGATTTATCTATTATTGATACTCCACCTGTCAATCGTTACCCTATTCAAACCTATGTCTTAGAAAATAATGATTTAATAGTAAAAGATGCAATATACAAAGAATTATCTCGTAAAGGCCAAATTTTTATTCTTTATAATAATATAGATGGTCTTGAAAATCTAAAACAAAAACTTAAAATGCTTATTCCTGAGGCAAGAATTATAACTGCTCATGGTCGTATGACTAAAAAAGAATTAGAAGATGTAATGGAATCCTTTATTGATTATAATTATGATATATTAATATGCACCACTATAATTGAAACAGGCATTGACATCCCTAACGCCAATACTTTAATTATTTATAATGCTGATCATTTTGGCTTATCTCAACTATATCAAATTAGAGGTCGTGTTGGTCGAAGTAACAAAATTGCCTATGCCTATCTTCTTTATGATAAAAGTAAAATCCTAAATGAAGTAGCCATCAAAAGACTTGAAGCTATTAAAGAATTTACGGAGCTTGGAAGTGGTTATCGTATCGCCATGCGAGATTTATCAATTCGTGGGGCTGGCGATATCTTAGGAAGTGAGCAAGCTGGCTTTGTCGACTCAATAGGAATAAATTTATACATGCAAATGATAGAAGAAGAAATAAAACGTTTAAAAGGTGAATCTCTCCCAGAAGAAACTACTTCATCTTCTCTAATAAATGTAAGTACTCATATAAGCGATGATTACATAAGTGATGATGAATTAAAAATTGAAATTCACACTAAAATAAACGAAATTGATTCCAAAGAAAAATTAGAAAGTATCAAAGAAGAACTAGAAGATCGTTTTGGAAAAGTATCTGAAGATCTTATAATATATATGTATGAAGAATGGTTTGAAAAACTAGCCACAAATCTAAATATTAAATATGTTACTCAAAAGCAAAATTTTATCTCTTTAGATTTACCTGAAGAAATATCTAACAATATTAAAGCTGATAAACTATTCCTAGAGTCATATAATATAAATCCTAATCTAAAATTTAAATATAAAAACAAACGAATAGAAATAAGTCTTATATTAAAGCAAAATGACAAACACTTCTTATTTACGTTTGTCCCTCTTCTAGAATTAATAAAAACTTATCTCTAAGTTATAAACACTATTTCTCAGGAACTAAAAAGAACCTTACTATTGATTTAAAGTTCTTTTTAATTGATCTTTTTCTAATTCTTGAGCTTTAAGATAAGCTCTATATAACTCTATTCTTTTAATTTCAATATTAGTTGAACAAGAATAATTTAAAGCAAATAAATAATTCATAACCCCTAATTGTTTTAAATTAGCACCTTCATAATCACTTAACTCTACATAACTTTCTTCATGGTCATAATAACCTCTAAAAAATCTTACAAAACCCAAACCCTTCAATAATTTATCCGCTTGCCAAAAATAAGGTAAATGATAATTAACTTGATAATCACTATCCAATTTTAAAAATTCATCTTTAGCTTCCTCATTTAAAAAGTATAAAGCCATTTTTTGAGCAATAGTACCCATTCCTTCAAAACTTTTTTCATAAAAATTATTAAAAGGGCCTAATTTAGTCGTACCTAAACTCCAAAAATTTCCCTCTTTATCTATATAACCCATCATATTAGGTCGAATTGTTGCAATATCTTCATAAGATATAATTTCAAAACCATTTTCCATAGTATACCTCCTAAAAAACATACTAACATATCTTAAATAATGTAGTCAATAAAAATCTACAAAAATAAAATATAATGTTGAATCAATCTAAAGTGCATTAATAAAAATTAGTTTACAGTATCAAGTGCCAGTGAAGAAAATAAAAGTTAACATATCTGGTAAGATTAATAACAAGTAATAAAGCCTTATTTGGATGAAGTTTTAGAGATAAGGAAAAAGCCAAAAATATTGGACGGTGTCTCCTTATTGCAATAAATCTAATAATACCAAATTGCCATAATGTCAATGCTGCTATGTCATTATGACTACTAATGGTTATTTCAACGGTTTTAATGTGAGTTTTGCATATAGTTTAAGACCCATAATAAATTTACGTGCGGATACTCTATTCTCAGGAGACGGCTTAGAAGGCTTACCTTATAAAATAATTTCTAAATAATAATATTTCATACAAAAAGATACTGTGTTAATTTTATATACAGGATATAAAATATCAGTATCATTTTTTTAAGAGTCTCCTCTTTGGATTAATCTTGTATCCAATTTCTTCGATATTTAAGCCTTAGCCTAAATATATAAGTGCTAAAAGGATATTGGGCGCAAACCAAGCGTGTCGTTCACGTTGTCGTTGTTGAGGTTGCCATTCGAATTCACATAGAACACGTTAGCATTACTGCCGTTATAGTTATACGGAGACATGACAGACTCTAGTATTTAGATTAACCCATAAATATTATAACATATAATTAAATATTTATTTATATTTTTTAGATTAAAATAAGTTTATTGAATAAACCTTTATCTCTTTCCATTAATTTATAAGTAGTAACATAAATATAACGTATCTATTAAATATTTATGAATTGCTTTTTATCTACTATTAAAATAATTTATTCTTTTTTAATTAAATAAAAAACTTAGAACTTCTAAGCTTCATAGTTAGTTAATCTAACATTTAAAATTTTACAATAAGTAAATAAATCTTCAATATCACTATCTCTATAATAATCTTCACACTCAAAGGTAAACATATAATTTTTTCCTTCTTCAATATTACCTAAAATATTCTTTGCAACTTTAGCATTCGCAGTTCTAGCGTTTTGCCCTTCCTTTAAACTTAAATATAAATAATATTCATCTTCACTTTGCTCTATATCCAAAATATTATATTCTTTATTAAAAGTAGATACAGCATTATTATGATGATGATAATAGTTATAGTAATTTTTCATCATCATTTTATAATTTTCTTCTGACATATACACAATCTTTTCTAATCTAAAATCATATGTATAAATTTTTTTGTCTTTTAAATTTACAATTAACTTATCTAATATTTTTTTATTCCATTTTACTTTTGATATATCTGTTTTTAATGTATAACCATAATCTACTCTTTCTAGTTTAATTTTTATATCAGCATTTATCCCATAATCTGGGTAAACATACTCTATTCTTATTGTATCGTTCAAATTATTGTCTACAACTATTTTATCATAATCATATAAATGTAAATTATTAGTCATAGGTATTTCTTTAGTTATGCTCTTTGTATTAAGATTACTATTATCATAAATTATATCTGTATTTGCTATTTCTATAGCACTAAGAGACAATCCCACTCCTGTTAACACTATTAATGCAACTAATTTACTAAACACAGCTAAACCACCTATTTTTTTATTACAAATAAATTTTATACCAAGTTCTAAAATAAAAGTCCCACCAAAAAATAGTACTATTAAAAGAATAAAAATTCCAAAATAACTTACTCCTTTAGCTATTAAATAAATCATTACTCCAATCGCAATACTAATGCCTACTAAATAGCAAACTACTCCAAAAAGAAAGATTATAACTACAAATTTTAATAACCCCATACACACATCAACTAAAACATCAATAATTCCTTTATTTCTTGGGCTATTTACTACTTTTTTAACTTCTTTATCTTTTTCCTCGGCTTTTTCAATATTTTTTTTCTTTTTATTTTGCTGTTTATTATCCTTTTTAGAGTCTTCCTTCTTTTCATCATCCTGTTTAGTCATAATATGATCGGTAAAGTCTTGAAAATATCTTTTTTGAAAAGTTTTAACAAAAAACACTACTGCGACAACAATATAACTAAATTCAATGATAAAATACCAAATACCTGTAAATAAATTACTAAATGGAATCGGCAAAGTATCAAATATAGAGCTACCTAAATCTTTAATCATTGAAAATGGAATCTTAAGTAAACAAATAATAAATAAAATAATAATTATTTCAATTAACAGCTTAATAATATCTCGACCTGTTTTATTATCCAAAGAATCCATAAAACTATCAATGCCATCACTAATAGTATTAATAACTCTGTTAAATCCACTATCTGGCTTCGGATTATTTTTAAGTTTATAAGCTGCTAATAAATCACTTACTATTTCTTCAAAATCTCCTAATTCTTTTACAGCTTCTTCTTCCGTTAACCCTGCATTAACCTTTTCATCAATATAGCCCTCATATTCACTTACAATATCTTCTATTTCTGTATCTTCTAATACTTCTAATTTTTTGCTTAACTTTTTTAAAAATTCTTCTTTATTCATTATTTCTCGCTCCTTTTTATAAAATTATTAACGTTTTCCGAAAATTCTTTCCAATTTTTTAATTCTTGATCTTTATGTATTTTTCCTGCTACAGTCAAGTGATAATATTTTCTAATTGGACCTTCCGTGGATTCTTTAGTATATACTTCAAAATATTTCTCATTGGTAAGTCTCTTTAATATTGGATAAATAGTACCCTCACCTACGTCAACGATCTTACTTACTGCCTCTACTAATTCATATCCATACATATCTTTTTTTTCTACCATCACCATAATAAGCAATTCGAGTACACCTTTTTTATATTGTATATTCACCCCTTATCTCGCCTCCATAACAACTATAATATCTCAAGTACTGTGTTTTGTCAAGTACTAAACATTACATGATTGTTTATATTTTATAAAAATTATGGTAAAATAAATATATAAAGAGGATTGATTATATGAAAACTAAAAAACTCGTATCAATATTATTAATCTTAGGAGTTTTTCTTGCTTATAACATTTTTTGTTACGCTCTCCTAAATAATAATATTAAAAATAATACAATGAGTCCCATAAATTCTTACTTAAAAGTTATATATGATCTTAATGATACTAGTTATAAATATTTAAAAGCCACTATTAATAGTGATAATTCAATTAATGTTTATGTAAAATTGAATTCCCAAGAACTCAAAAATAAATATTATCGTTTCATTTTTGTAAATCAAGATTCCAAATATCAAATTATTGAAGTAAACCAAAATATCCCTGCCTATATAAAATAAAAAGAAAGAATTAGATTATAATACCTTTAAGGTTCACACTAAATAAAAAGAATGATAAAATATTATTTAGGAAGAATCAAGGAGGTATTTTTTCATGGGAAAACAAAAG